>Ga0308156_1000721_pt1 | contig 54555 bp, 48 predicted proteins | sample PhyAR2_FD_201041 | JGI IMG/M metagenome (GOLD analysis project Ga0308156, IMG submission 201041) | Phyllosphere microbial communities from UC Gill Tract Community Farm, Albany, California, United States - DLSL A.R2 | ecosystem: Host-associated > Plants > Phyllosphere > Unclassified | place: USA... | reverse complement strand
AAATTCTATATAAGTATTTCTGCCATTGCCTTCTGCTAAGACTTTTGCCATCGTAGCAGCCGTCATTGCAGGCTGTTTGGTAGCCAGTGTAAAATGCATCAGATAAATCATCACAAATCCCATTGCGTAATTCATTGAGTACAGAAAAGCATGTGCAAAGTCGCTGGCAGGAATATAGCTGTAAAGCATCTTCAAAACACACAGCGCGCCAACGATAACGCCTCCTCCTGAGGCCTTCCAGAACATTTTCATATAAGCCCTCAATGTAGAAGTGATGTAATGCGTGCCGGTTTCTGCGGTATGATTCGTAATCAGGTGAGACATCAGCCTGGTGCTGTCTGACACAAGATCGCGGATGTTATTTTTGTGTGATTTGTATTTTAAAATATTAAAGAAAAGCTGCTTGGAATTGATCAGATAATCTTTCTCATGATCTATCACAAACAGTTTGATAATGTCGGACATTCTGTTCAGCTGCTGCCGTATTTTCAGAAGAGACTGATTGGTCTTGCTGGAGATCCCGTATTTGGAAGAATTTTTGAATGCGATATTGACAAACTCCAGACACTGATTCATATAGATTTTGGTCTGCTTGTAAACCTCATCGGTCGACTTAAACTTAAAATCGGGATTCTGGTTGAAATCTGCATTGATGATATCGAGTTCATTCTGCAACGCCAAAAAAGGATTGTCAAAGTTTCTGTACTCCGGCGCCATTTTCACCACATCCACGTCTAGGGCATTTCCTATCACGCGCCAGGCCAAAATATTAAGTGAAAACAGGAGCTCTTTTTTGACATGCGGATTACTGATAAACCTGTCAATCTCGAGCAGATGAAAAAGCTCGTCCATCTTCTTTTCCTCAGAATTCTGGAAAAACTGCAAATCTTTTTTGGGTGTCACCAGAACATTATCTACCAGATACCAGATGGTTTTCTCGTTCTCAATCGGTGGCAAAACCTTGTTGAGAAGTCTTTTTTTAAATTCCGGATAAAAAGCATTTTCTGAAAGGATGTCAGCTTCCGTCAAAGAAAGATTGAATGGCTTGTCCTTGAATATATGACGGATGTAAATAACCAGATTTTTTCTAATCGATTCATTATCTTTAAGATAGGCTGTAAAAACACCTAAATCTTCTCTTTTGAGACTCGTGATAATTTCCGATAAAGGCTCTAAAGACAGAGTCTCATTTTTCTCACTAAAATAATTTTTTAAAATAGTGCTGAAACTGTCTTTTCTAATTAATCTAATTGGCATCTTAGCACAAAAGTAATCATTTCAGAACAATATTATTCATCTGCCTCATGATCCAATTGTGTTTTTTATTGAGATAGGCGCTGGGGTGTTTTGGATCGTATTTTTTTGGATTTGGCAAAACGGCTGCTATCCAGGCTGCTTCGCTTTTTGTAAGGTCTTTTGCCGGTTTTTGATAGTAGTACTGCGCTGCAGCTTCGACACCGAAAACGCCCTGCCCCATTTCTATCACGTTCAGATATCTTTCCAGAATAATATCTTTGCCCCAGATTTTTTCAATTATAAAAGTATAGATCGCCTCCAGGCCTTTTCTGATGTAACTTCTGCCCTGCCAAAGGAAAATATTTTTTGCAGTCTGCTGAGAGATTGTACTGCCGCCGCGCACTACTTTTCCTTTTTTATCATTCTTTTTCATGGCCTTTTCAATTGCTTTATAATCAAAGCCGTTGTGGGTGAAAAACGCCTGATCTTCGGAAGCGATAACGGCTTTCTTGATATTATTGCCCATATCACTATAGGCAATGTAATCGCGGTTCATCTTACCATATTTGAAAATGCTCCCAACCTGCGTCCACGTGAGCGGCGGATTGAAAAAGAGCCCAAAGAAGACAAAAAGAATGTTGGCGATGATAAGGACAAATACTATTTTTTTGATGAACTTCCACATATGAGAGCAATTTTCAGCGAAAATAAAACAAAAAATATTTTCTCCCGCCAAATCAGGGTGAAGAAATTGATAAAAAATGCTTTACAGACTCCTTTTCAAACAAAATACGATTAAAATGACAGTAGAAATTGAATCGTGTGGACAGGAATCAAACCTTTAATCTTAATTAAAAACAAAAAACCTCACAATAAATTGTGAGGTTTCAGTGAGCGCGTCAGGATTCGAACCTGAGACCGTCTGCTTAGAAGGCAGATGCTCTATCCAGCTGAGCTACGCACCCGAAGGTTTTTTTTTGAGTGATTCTCAAACTGTGACCGTTCCGATTAAAATCGGAATGCTCTATCCAGCTGAGCTACGCACCCGAAGGTTGTTAAGTGAAAAATTCCCGAAGGAATTTTTAAAAAGTCGGGGCGGCAGGATTCGAACCTGCGACCTCCTGGTCCCAAACCAGGCGCGATGACCGGACTACGCTACGCCCCGAGTAAGTCATCTGTAGTTGCGGAGAGTAAGGGATTCGAACCCTTGGTACCGTTTCCAGTACGCTTGTTTAGCAAACAAGTCCTTTCGGCCTCTCAGGCAACTCTCCTTAGCAATAAATAAGTGTATTCGTCTATTCCCTTATTGCGAGTGCAAATATAGGAGAGTTTTCTATATCTACCAAAACTTTTTATTCATTTTTTTTCATATTTTTGAATGAAATTAAAACTCAAAACAAACAGCTATGCGTAATTCATTATATCTCACAACTTTAGGAATACTGATCATTTCCTGCGGTCCTCAACAAAAATCGGTAAAAAGTAAAAGTACTTCTGTTTCGCCAGTTCCCAAACCCGTGGTTCAGGTAAAAAAGCCAGAAATCAAACAGGCCGACGGCGAATATTACAAAGTCAATATTGCAGATATTGCTAAAAATGACAACACGGTCAGCTACGGTTCTATCGTCAGTGCCAATCCTGCGGGCTTCAAAGTGGTAAAAACTTACTTCCCTTCTATTGGTCAGAATTTCCGTCAGCGTTATGTGATTTTGCACTATACTGTACTGGACGACGAAAAATCGATTTCTACCCTGACTCAGCAATCCGTAAGCGCCCATTATCTGGTCAACACACTTCCTGACAAAGAAATCTACCAATTGGTGGACGAAAATAAAAGGTCGTACCACGCCGGTGTCAGCAATTGGAGAAAAGACCAGAATCTAAATGATACTTCGATTGGAATTGAAATCGTGAATATGGGCTATACAGTAGACTCCACCGGCTACCGAGTGTTCACGCCATATCCGGAAGATCAGATCAAGAAAGTAGCGGCGTTGGTCAAAGATCTCGTTACGAGGTACAACATCCAACCAACAAATGTTCTCGCACATTCGGACATTGCGCCAACCAGAAAACAGGATCCGGGTCCACTTTTCCCATGGAAGAGATTGTACGACGAATACCAAATCGGGATGTGGTATGACGAAACAGCGAAACAGACCTTCCTCAATCAGATAATGACAACGAACGAAATTGCATTACAGTATAACAATCCGGAGTTTGTTTCCAGAGTTCAGCAGCAATTGTCGCAGTTTGGCTACGCACTGAATGTAAACGGCGTTTGGGATAAGGTCACAAAACAAACTATTGAGGCATTCCAGTTCCATTTCCGCCCAATGAATTATGATGGAATTATGGATCCGGAGACTTTGGCGATTTTGCAGGCTTTGATTCAGAAATATCCGCAGAAGTAAGATGAATTTATGATTAAGCTTATCTCTAATTTATTAATAATATTTTCTACATTAATAATTTTCAGTTGTACTAAAACTGAAAAACAGATTAATACCTCAAATAACAAAAATATTGAAAAAGCTTTTTTCGATTACGATGAAATTGAATATTATCATAATAAAAGATATAATAAATTATCTGGAGTTAGGGATTTTTATGATGAATTTCAAAAGAACGTAAAAGACTCAACCGAATTTAAACTTTTAATTGGCGGAACTCCTGAAAACTTAAAAGATTCAACTTTTGTAAAACGATTAAGTAATGCAGGCTTTGAAAAAATTAATCTTTCCATTGATAAGCAAGAACAATTAAAAAGAATATTTGTAGAAAAAAACAGAGAACCTGAAGAAAAGGCAGCGCTTAAACCAATGTTTAATGATATTCTAATTTTCAGAAAAAAAGGAAAAATCACAGGTTTTTCTAAATTGAGTTTTGAATATTTGCAAAGCAGAGTGATTGGCACTAGTTCTAATACGGACTATTTCCCTACAGATGCCGAACACAAGGAAATAGAAAAAATATTATATAAAACCCTCGAAAAATAATTTCGAGGGTTTATTTTTAATAATTCCTTTCTACTTACTCAACAACAAAGAAACCCATTCTTCTCTCTGAATCTTCCTCTCAAGTTTTAAATTTTGTTCTGTACAAACTTCCAGAATATCGTCTACATCGAAGAAGCAAAGTCCGGACAGCAATAGCTTTCCGCCGTCTTCCAAAACGGAAACGTAAGTCGGAATGTCAGAAATTAAAATGTTTCTGTTGATGTTCGCCAGAATGATTTCAAATTTTTCTTTGCCCAGATTTTCGGCTGTTCCCAATTCGATGTCCAGTTCTACATTGTTTCGTGCAGCATTTTCTTTGGAGTTTTCCACAGACCATTCGTCGATGTCTATGGCAACCGTTCTGCCTGCTCCTTTTTGCTTCGCGAATATGGCTAAAACCGACGTTCCGCAACCCATATCAAGTACTTTTTTGTTTTCCAGATCCATATCCAGCATTTGCTGAATCATCAGGTGCGTCGTAGGATGATGACCGGTTCCGAACGACATTTTCGGCTGAATCACAATCTCGTGCATATTCGGGTCCGAGTCGTGGAATTCGGCTCTGATAAGGACTTTATCCTCTACATTGATGGGAGAGAAATTCTTTTCCCATTCTTCATTCCAGTTGATATTCGGCATTTCTTCGTAGGTGTAAGAAATTTCGACTTCTTCGTTCTGCAAAAGGTAAATATCTTTCAGTTCTTCTTCTTTGAAAAGGTCTTTTTGGATATATCCTAAGATGCCGTCATATTCTTCTGTAAAGCTGTCAAAACCGATTTCTATCAGTTCTGCCATCAATATTTCGTTCCAGGGTTGGAGTGGTTTTATTTTAAAATTGAATTCCAGGTAAGCTGCCATTGTTTAATTTTTTGCAAATTTAGTTCATTTTAGAAACTATTTAAACTTGTTGCGAAATTAAACCACATAGACACATAGTTTTTCTTGCTGAACAAGTTCGAATAGTTTACCATAAAATATCCTATTCTTCTATGTGCCTATGTGGTTAAAAGAACTTTTAATTCATCTTAATCTGATATGTAAATCCTAGGTGAAACCATCTTCCAGGCATCGGAACCAGATTGGTTTCCACATATTTCGTATTCGTCAGGTTGTTGATTAACACATAAAAATTCAGGTCTTTGTACCGGAAATTGATTTGTTCATCCAGGACATTACAACTGCCGAGATTCACGCGTTCCGAATATTTGTAAATCAACTGATTGCTGAAATATTTCAAAAACTTCACATCAACTTGCGTTACAAATTGATGTCTCAAATTCTGTAGAGAATATCTGGAATCTTCTTTATCAAGGTCTTGATTATCAAGATAAGTATAACCAAATCGATAATTCAGAAACGAAAATAATTGATGTTTAAATTCTACTTCAAAACCTTTCAGGTTGATTCTCGCTACATTCTCAGCTTTCCAAGGACTTGTTGGCGTTTCTTTTTGCCAATCGATTCCTTCTTTTGTATTTCGGAGAAATCCACTGACTTTCGCCAATATTTTTTCATTCTGAAATCGGTATCCTAATTCTGATGAAATGGCACTTTCAGGAACCAAGTTTGGATTTCCAATTTCCGCCGGACTTACGTAATGCAAATCTGTGAAAGTCGGAATCCTAAAACCTTTGGAAATCGCGCCGAAAACTTTATGATTTGGATTGAAGATAAAACCAACATCTATCCCGGGATAGAAGAAATTCTTACCGGAATAATTGGCCCAACTTGCGCCCGGATTAATTTCCAATTTTTGATTAAAAAACTTGAACTGGTGGTCAAAAAACACCTGTGTCACATCCCTATTTCTATCGCCCAGATTGCTGCTCACGAGATATTCCTTCCTGTAATCCACACCCACATTGGTGGTTCCGATAGAGGATTCATAACTCGCATTCACCGTTCCACCGACATTATTTCCAATGTGCATATTCCGGTAATAGGAAGGATTTTGACGGATAAAAAGATACATATCCTGCCCTCTTCGCCAATAAACACTGGAGTTAACAGACAGTTTATCAAACCTCTGCTGATACTGCAGACTCACCACAGAAGCCTGCGTTTCCTCATACTGATTGATGGCGGTTGGCGAGGCGTAAAATCCGTTGGCGCCAAATTTCTTTTCAGAAAAACCAGCCTGCAGACTTAGGCTACCGTCATTCAGCTTTAATTTATTCTGATAAAAAAAGTTCCTGATTTGATAATCGGTATTGTACCGGTAACCGTCGGAAGCACCATTGCTGATGGTGAATAGATTGGTAAATTTCTCCGAACCAAATGTTGCAGCAGCCGACAAATCATAAGTTTTGAAATCGCCACCCTGCGCTTTTACCGTCACTTGTTCTTCGGACGATGATTTGGTTACAATGTTGATGACACCTGCGTAAACGTTCTGTCCATAGAGTTTTGCGGATGAGCCTTTCATAATCTCCACCCTTTCCACCGCCGAAATATCAAACGGAAGATTGAAGGTATTATGCCCGGTTTGCGAATCATTCATCCTGATGCCATTCACCAAAATCAAAACCTGCTCAAACGAACTTCCCCGGATGGTGATATCGCTCTGAACACCGTTGGAACCTCGCCTTTTGATATCCAATCCGGAGTGAAACTGCAGCAATTCGTCAATACTGGTCGCAGGACTGTTTTGGATTTGCTGTTTGGTGATGACCGTCACATTCTCATTCACATCATTATAAGGGACCGACAAAAAGCGACCCTGCAAATTCACCTCATCGATAGCGCTTTCATTATTCTGTGCGAATCCATTGACAGACAAAACGACTGCCGACAGAGCCGTAATAATTTTCTTCATAGTTTAATTTCCTTTCAGATAATTGGCGGCAAATATAGAGATAAGGCTTGTTTCGCAAATCAATAAATGGGGAAAATTATATGATTAATAACATCAGACCACAGCCCTATTTTTATAAATCGAAACCAACGCCTTTATCCGGTTGCAGAGTACCTGAGACCGGTCATACAAGTACCCGTGGCAGGTTGCATAAGTACCACCAGGCACTTGTACAAATGGTCATCGGCACTTCGGAACCGCCTGCAGGCACTTGCAAAACTGCCCGGAGACACTTTGATAAGCGGCTGTAACCGGTCGGGTAAATGGCTGCAGGCACTCCTGAACCGGTTGCAGGCACTTGCACAACCACCTGCAGCCGGTTGGCGAGGTGGTCTCGACTGCTTCGGAATTGGCTGTAAGCATTTGAGGAACCACCCTCGGCCATTTCGGAACCAGCTGTACCCGGTTCAGGACCGCCCTTACCCCCCCTTCGGAACCACCCCTCCGGAGGTATTTAAATTTATCGTATCGCCTTTCCACAGACGGATTCGGGATGGTAAATGATCAAAACTGAAAAAAATGATTTGACGTTTCATTAAATCAAAGAAACTTCTTCATTTCAAGACTTAAAATCCATTTGACATTCAATTCGATTTTACGATTTTACGATTAATTGACCTCATTAATTAATCCAAAATCATATTCCGATTCGATTTAATTTTCCGTAATTTTGTGGGTCTCATTTTTTTGAGAACTTTAAAATATTTCATCATATATTTTTAAAAAAAGCATTTGATTATTAGTCTAATATCTAAGGTCTAATATCTAACATCTACCTATGGCTACAACAACCGACATCGATATCAAGAAATTTCTTTTCGTTAAAAACGCACACCTCAACAACCTGAAACACATAGATGTTCTCATCCCGAAGAACAAACTGATTGTGATTACAGGCGTCTCGGGAAGTGGAAAATCTTCCCTGGCTTTCGACACCATTTATGCCGAAGGACAAAGGCGTTATGTGGAAAGTCTCAGTTCCTATGCGCGTCAGTTTTTGGGTAAACTGGAAAAACCAAAAATCGACGACATCAAAGGTTTGGCGCCGTCTATTGCGATCCAGCAAAAGGTGATCTCGTCCAATCCACGTTCTACCGTTGGAACTTCTACCGAGATTTACGATTATATGAAGCTGTTCTTTGCGCGGGTTGGCAGAACATATTCTCCGATTTCGGGTGAAGAGGTGAAGAAAGACAGTGTGACAGATGTGATAGATTTCATTCAGAACTCAAAGAAAAATTCGACATTTCTGCTATTGGCGCCTTTGAAATTTGACACGGAGAATTTTGCCGAGCAACTGAAAACCCTGAAAGTTTCCGGCTTCACAAGATTGGAAGTCAACGGAAATGTGGCTGGGATTGAGGATCTGGAAAGTTTTGGATTTGTGCCTGAGAAAGAGATGGCGATTAATCTGGTCATCGACAGGTTCAGCTATGAAGAAGATGAAAGTTTCCTTCAAAGATTGGCAGACTCCATCCAGATGGCTTTCTACGAAGGTCACGGCTATTGCTCTCTGAAAAATACAGACACCGAAAAAGTTAGGGATTTCTCGAATAAATTTGAACTAGACGGTATTGTTTTCAATGAGCCGACTGTACATTATTTCAGTTTCAACAATCCTTACGGTGCCTGCCCAACTTGTGAAGGTTACGGTAAAGTGATTGGAATTGATGAAGATTTGGTGATTCCGAACAAAAACCTGTCACTTCACGAAGATGCTGTAGCGTCCTGGCGTGGCGAAAGTATGAGCGAATGGAAAAAAGATTTCATTAAAAAGAACAAAGATTTCCCTATTCATAAGCCTTACCATCAATTGACCAAAGAACAGAAACACTTACTTTGGAGAGGTGACAAAACGAAAACATTCCCAAGCATTGATAATTTCTTCAAAATGCTGGAGGAAAATCTTTATAAAATCCAGTACCGCGTGATGCTTTCCCGCTACCGTGGCAAAACGCTTTGCCCGACGTGCGAAGGATTAAGATTAAGAGAAGAAACAAGCTGGGTGAAAATCGATGGACACAATATCCAGTCGTTCATCGAATTGCCTTTGGACGAACTACTTCCATTGATAAAATCTTTAAAACTAAACGAGCACGACAGAGAAATCGCCAAACGACTGACCTACGAGATCGAAACCAGACTGGAATTCCTGACGAAAGTAGGCCTCGGCTATCTGTCTATTAACAGGACTTCCAATACACTTTCCGGTGGAGAAAGTCAGAGAATTAATCTGGCAACCAGTTTGGGAAGTTCGCTCGTTGGTTCGATTTATATTTTGGATGAGCCGAGTATTGGTTTGCACTCACGAGATACAGAAAATCTGATTGGCGTTTTGAAGCAACTCCGGGATCTGGGAAATACCGTAATCGTTGTAGAACACGATGAAGACGTGATGAAAGCAGCGGATCATATTATCGATATTGGACCGGAAGCCGGCTATCTGGGCGGTGATTTGGTTTTCAACGGCAACTATGAAGAAATGATGAAATCCGAGACGCTGACTTCAAAATATCTGAATGGTGAATTGCAAATCGAAGTGCCTAAAAAACGTAGAAAAACCAAAGAATATATCGCCATCAAAGGTGCGCGTCAAAACAATCTGAAGAATATCGACGTAAATGTTCCGTTGGAATGTCTCACCGTAATCACCGGTGTTTCCGGAAGTGGAAAATCGACGTTGATGAAGGAAGTGATGACGAATGCGATCCAAATCCAACTCGGAATGGGTGGAAAAAAAGCGGATTACGATTCGGTGGAATTTCCTTCAAAACTGATTCAGAATATTGAATTGATAGACCAAAATCCGATTGGTAAATCGTCCCGTTCCAATCCAGTGACTTATCTCAAAGCTTACGATGATATCCGTGACCTTTTCGCAAAACAGAAATCAGCGAAAGTTCAGGGTTTGAAACCGAAGCATTTCTCCTTCAATGTAGACGGCGGTCGTTGTGACGAGTGTAAAGGTGACGGCGTTATCACCGTCTCCATGCAGTTTATGGCAGACATAGAACTGGAATGTGAAGTTTGCCACGGAACGCGTTTTAAAAAGGAAATTCTGGAAATCAAGTACGACGAGAAAAACATTTCCGACATCCTTCATATGACAGTGGATGAGGCGTTGGAATTCTTCTCGGAAAATCACGAAGAAAAAATTGCCACAAAAATAAAACCTTTGCAGGACGTTGGTTTGGGCTACCTTCAACTCGGTCAATCCTCTTCTACCCTTTCCGGCGGTGAGGCGCAGAGAGTAAAACTGGCATCGTTCCTCGTGAAAGGCGTGACGACCGACAAAACACTATTTGTCTTTGATGAACCATCTACAGGACTGCATTTCCACGACATCAAGAAACTGTTAAAATCACTTCAGGCATTGATAGAACTCGGACATTCTGTTGTCGTGATTGAGCATCAGCCGGATATTATTAAAGTAGCAGATTACATTATCGACATCGGCCCAAATGCCGGAAAATATGGTGGCGAAGTTGTTTTTGCAGGAACGCCGGAGGATTTGGTTAAGGTTAAAGAGTCTGCTACGGCGAAGTATATTGCGGAGAAGTTGTAAGTAATTGAATATAAATAAACTGTAAAACCGAAGTCGAAAGCTTCGGTTTTTTTGTTAATCATTCCAAATATTTGATAAAATTTTGTTAAGTAAATAGAATTTAATTAACTGTTTCTATACTTTAGACGATAAATAAAACACAATGAAACTAAAATTTAGCATTCTAGCAATCGTTCTCATTAATTTTGCAAATGCACAAATCCAAAATTCCAGCTTTGAAAACTCAACAAAGAAATCTCCGGATAATTGGAATATGAAAAAAGCAGCATCTTATGATTGGAAAGTTGATAATAATAAGAAATATCAAGGGAAAAATTCTTTCCAAATAACAGGTAATTCTAATGACACAAAAACTTTTCAGCCTTTTTCTCAAAAAATTTCTGTTGAAGGAAGTGGATTGAGAAAAATCGAAATCAGTGCTTACATAAAATCTGAAAACACAAGCGGAAATATCAACTTGTGGGCGCAAATCTTAGACAGAGATGATAAGAAAATCGATTTTGGAAATTCATATTCCCAACAAAAAAACATTATCATAAACAAAGATTGGACAAAATACGCATTGCAATTTGTGGTCAATGATGATGCGAAAAGTTTATTATTCGGAGGGACAATGTCTGGCGTCGGAACAGTGTGGTTTGACGATTTCGAAGTCAAAAACATTGATTTCGCAGACAAAGAAGCTTCCAAAATTTCGTCCGAATATATTGAAGAATTCAAAAATCTGGTTAAAACCAAATCCATATTTCGAGACAAAATAGATTGGAATATTGTGGAAGAAAACCTTAAAAAATTATCCAAAGGAGCTGAAACGATTGATGACACAAAACCAGCCATACAATATATAATGAAATTATTGAAAGGTTCTGGCGACATCCATTCCTTCATTGTATCGAAAAAAAATACGGATGCAAAGAAGACAGGAAACCTCAAAGGATTAGAACCAGAATCCAGACTGATTGACAGCAAAATTGGTTATATTATGGTTCCCGCATTCAGTACATCAAACAAAGAAATCGGAAATGAATTTGCTTCGAAAATCAATGAAATGATAAAAAAATTGGATTCCGAAAATGAAATCAAAGGTTGGATAATAGACCTCAGGACCAATACTGGCGGTAGTATGCACCCAATGATACTTGGATTATCAAGCCTTGTTGGTAATGGAACTTTGGGATATTTTATTACTAAAGAAAATAAAGTTCCTTGGTTATTAGAAAATGGAAAATTTGGTAAAAATGAAATAGCACAACCTTACAAAATAAAAAAATTCGATTCCAAAATTGCCGTCTTAATTAGTAAAAAAACGGGAAGTGCAGGCGAAGCGACCGCCATTTCATTCATCGGAAAAAAAAATGTCAAACTTTTCGGGCAACCGACTGCTGGTCTTACCTCAGCAAATTCCACGCATCCTTTGAGCGACGGAAGAAGCCTTGCCTTGGCAACTTCTTTTGAAATGGATAGAATCGGAAAAGAATATCGTGAGAAAATAAACCCCGACGTGACGATAGAAAATCTAAACAATGCTAAAAATATTGAGATAGAAACTGCGACAAAGTGGATTTTGGAATAAAAGTAAGAAAGTAAAAGTAATTTTATTAAAATTCCCATATTGGGAATTTTTTGTTTTATATTTGTAAAAACATAAGTGTGAGAGTTATTGCAAAAAAGATATTGCGGGAATTCTGGGAAATTCATTCCGATTGTGAACAGCAATTGAAAGCTTGGTATCAGGAAGCGGAAAATTCGAATTGGAAAAATCTGAACGAAATGAAAAACGATTTTCCAAGCGCAAGCATTTTAAAAGACAATCGGGTCTGTTTTAATATCAAAGGCAATAATTATAGACTGATTGTGAAGATTAATTTTGATTATCAGATGATGTGGATCAGGTTTATAGGAACTCATGCAGAGTATGATAAAATCGACGCCAACAAAATTTAAAACAATGAAGAATCTAAAACCAATAAAAACCGAACAAGATTACAATCAGGCTTTGGAAAGGCTGGAAGATATTTTCGATGCAAAACCAAATACAAATGATGGCGATGAACTGGAAATCCTTGGAATTCTAATAGAAAAATATGAGAATGAAAATTTCCCGATAGAACTTCCCGACCCAATAGAAGCCATCAAATTCCGAATGGAACAGCTTAATTACACCCAAAATGACTTGGCAAATATCATCGGTTTGAAAAGCAGAGCGAGCGAAATCCTAAATAAAAAAAGGAAACTTTCGTTGGAAATGATTCGAAATCTGAGCGAGAAACTTAATATCCCATCAGAAGTGCTAATTCAAATCTATTAGACTTATCCACAAAAAAATGTGGATAACCCCAAAACTTTAACATTCAGTTTACATTTCGTATTGTTTTTCTTTTTAAATTTACTTCATAAGATTAAGAAAAATACTGTGATAACTTACTTATTTTCAATCAGAATCAATCAAACCAAATTTGATATAAAAATCAAAGGATAGCATCGTCGGCTATCCTTTTTTGTTGTTGTTTAACTAAAAAAATGAGATCTCTTATCTACTGAGCCGGCTTCTAAAGAGTCGGTTCTTTTATTTCAAAGCAATTAAATTCAAAGGCTTCGACTCCGCTCAGCCTGAAAATCATTAATAGATGTCAAACTGAGCGGAGTCGAAGTATTTTTGCAAAAAAAAGACTGTCTCTTGCGAAACAGTCTTCTCCTTTTTCATTTTTACGATCTACTTATTTTGCAGCATTTACGTTGATGCCGATTTCGATGTCTTTGCTGATCATCCATTCTGCAGGATCAGTTTCATCTGTACCAAATTTGATGCCCCAATCTGTTCTGTTCACCGTGAATTTAGCTTCCATAGAAGCTTTACCTTCAGTAACAGTCACTTTTGCAGGGAAAGAAACGTTCATCGTTTTTCCTAACAAAGTCAGGTTTCCGCTTACCGTTTTATTAGATCCCGCTACAGCATCTTTTGGAAGTTCACCCGCCAAGTCCGCTACAGCAGTGATTTTGAAATCAGAAGTTGGATTTTTGACTACGTTGAAGAAGTCTTCATTTTTCAAGTGCGCTTCCAGATCAGCCGGTTTTTTGTCTGCTTCAGTTACAGATGCAGGATCTACCTTCAAAGTCGTCATATCGATTACGAAATCTCCGGAAGTTACTGCATTGTCAGCAACGGTCAATTCGCCGGATTTCAAGTTGAGAGTTCCCCATCGTGGTGCAAATCCGCCTTTGTGGAACGCTTTCCAGTTCACGTTGGAGGTTGCCAGATCTACTTTGTAAGCTTCTCCTGTTTTCGCGGCCACTTCCTGAGCGTCTTTTACCGTGTCTTTTTTGTCATTACACGCGGTGAACAATAGTGCTGCTCCTGCGAATGCTAATACCGTTAATTTTTTCATAAGTCAATATTTGATTAATTATTTGTTGTTGCAAATGTACTGTCTTGGATTTAGAAGTCTCATTGATGTACATCAATAAATCATTCTGTGAATGTGACCTTCAATAAAGCTAATTTACGTTTTTAAATTTAACACTGTTATTCATCGGTTTATTTCTTAAAATATTAACAATAAAAATTAATCGCTAAATATGATAATTGGATTTAACATAAACACCTGATTATCAATAATAGATTATTTTAATAATTTGCCCATTTATTACTAAAGAGGCATTAGATTTGATATTATTTTTTAACATAATTAACACTCTTTAACACTTTAAAATCTTCTACTTTAATGAAAAAAACTTTTGCTGAAAAATCAAATCATTTGATTTTTCTTGAGACTGCTGCACTGATTATTACGGCAGTATTTTTTTAAATTCCTGCAACAAAAATTCTGAAACTGCGAAGGCGCCACAAATCGCAGGCAGTCACCAGGAATCTTTAAGTTCTCAATCAGCAAAAGTGATCTCTAGCAAACCCGACGTTCCCGATGACCCGAATAAACGTTATATCTATCTCACTTTTGACGATGGTCCCAATAGAGGTACAAAAAATCTGTTGAAAATCACCAACAAATATCAAATACCTATTACAGCTTTTGTCGTTGGAAAACACGCCTACGACAGCAAAACCCAATCAAAAGAATTGAAGGAACTGGAAAACGACAAACTGGTTGAGATTGCCAATCACAGCTACACGCACGCCCTGAACCGATATTCGGAATTCTATAAAAATCCGGAAAATGTAATTCACGATTTTGACAGAGCAAGAGACAGCGTGCAGTTTAAAAACAAATACGCCAGAACGCCAGGAAGAAATATCTGGAGAACGGCAAACATTAACAGTACAGATCTTAAAAGTTCAAAAATTGCGGCAGACGAGCTGCAAAGATCCGGCTACACGCTGGTAGGCTGGGATCTGGAATGGAAACCAACAAATGCTATGAAACTGAAAGGTACTCACCAAGAAATGGCAAAGCGCGTGGACAGCATATTTTTCAACGATCTGGAAAAGACTTCCCGACATTTGGTTTTTCTGACGCACGATCAATATCTTCAGGACGATGACTCGGTGCAGGAACTGGATCTTTTTATTTCCGGGCTGAAGAACAGCAACCGTTTTGAATTCAGGAAAATATCGGATTATCCTAACATTAATGATATTTTGAAGTAATTATTTCAGATAAAAAGCACTTCTACTCCGCTCAGTGTGACATCTCTCAAAAAACATTAGAATTTGTACGATGTCAGTCTGAGCGGAGTCGAAGACTTATTCATAATAAAAGAACTCTATATAAAAAATCTCCAGTTAATTAATTAGGAGGTTTTTAATTTTAATCAAACTCTTTGGAAACGCCCAAACCAAACAAAGCGAAATCATAAATCGCGGGATCAGCCGAATTATACTTTCGAATTATTAAATCCAGCTCCTCCACTGCTTTCCAGTCGTTTTGTTTTCTGGTTAAAATGCCCAGTTTTCTGGAAATATTCGCAGTATGGACATCCAGCGGAACAGACAAAAACCGCGGATCGATGTTTTCCCAAATGCCGAAATCAACGCCTTTTTTATCTTTTCGAACCATCCAACGCAGAAACATAATCAATCGTTTTGAAGCAGAATTTTTGTAGGGCGAGCTCACATGCTTCTGTCCACGGTGTTGTTCGGAAATGAATCGGTTCCGGAAACGCTCAATCGAATGGTAGAAATTGGTTTCATCTTCAGTAATGAGAAATGCATCTTCCAGACTATCGAACTGTGTATAAATCCTTTTAAAATTCTTTAGAAAAAAAATAAAATCTTCGTGGTTGAATGTTCTGTGAATCGCTTTCTGAGGTATTTTTTTCAAATCAGAATCTGTAAAATTCATCACAAAATCGTACGGTGAATTTCCCATCAGCTCCATCATTCTGTTTGCATCGTTGATGATTGATTTTCGGTTTCCCCAAGCGATACTTGCAGATAGAAAGCCTGAAATCTCAATATCTTGTTTCAGAGAAAAACGGTGCGGAATCTGGATAGGATCATCGCTTATAAAATCCGGTGAATTGTAGTGCTCTGCCTTTTCATTAAGCAAATCGAAGATATCTTTTTCTTTCAAATTCATAATCAGTTGCAAATTTCTGCAAAAAAAATGTCATTCTGCAAGAATCTCTAAAAAGCTGTTTAGATTCTTTCAGAATGACAATATTGGGTTTATATCTTATTTAAAAATTAAATATTCGAATTAAGATCTAATATCTAAATTCTAATCTCTAACTTCTAGATTCTAACTTCTATTCCTATCTGCCAATCACTTCCGTAATAGGATTTCCGATGTTTCCACTTGGGAATTCGATGTGAAGTAAGGCGGAAACGGTTGGCGCAATATCGGTCATATTGTAATCCTTATTACTTTCGCCGTGTTTGATTCCCCAGCCCATAAAAATGAGTGGAATATGGGAATCATAGGAATTCCAGACACTGTGCGTAGTTCCTTTTTTAGCATAACTCGGAAGCATCCCGTCGTGCGAAACGATCTGGATGTCGCCGCTTCTCTGCCAGTTGTAACCGTTGATAGCTCTGGTTTTTATCGGCTCCGGAATGGCTGACGAACCGATTTTCTTTAAATCTACGGCGTATAAAACTCGTGGGTCTTTGTTCAGACTGTTGATGATGGTGGTTTTGATATCGTCTTCATCCAATTTTTTCTCTTTAATCAAACTTTGATTCAGGTAAATCTGATAATTGTCGATCCCCAAAATCACTTTAGAATTGGCGTATTTTTTCTCTAATTCTGCACCAAGATTTTTTTCAAGTCCGTCGTCATAAAAACCGCCGAGGATTTTATTAGCTCTCAGGAAACCTTCTGCATTCGCACCGCCGTGATCAGCTGATAAGAAAACCAGATAATTGTTTTTCCCAACTTTCTCATCCAGCATTTTGAAAAATGCCGCTAAATCTTTGTCTAAACGGATATAAGTATCTTCAACCTCAATCGAGTTTGGTCCGTAAGAATGCCCCACATAATCTGTGGAAGCTAAATTGATGGCAAGGAAATCTGTCTCAGCTCCTTTTCCTAAAGTATAATTGTCCAAAGCAGCTTCAGCAAACTTCAAAGTCAGTGTATTTCCGAAAGGTGTGGTTCTGATGACACCCTTTTTTGTCGCATAATCCGCTAAAAGATTGTTGTAAGGAAAGACCGGGTTTTTCGCCGTCCCAACCGGATATTCCCATTCCACGTTATCGGCTGTACTTTCTGTGTATTCTGCAATGGGCAAAGTGGTTTGCCAGCCGTTGGCGAGGAGTTTTTCAGGCACTTTCTGACCATTGAAATCGTTAACCCATTTCGGCAGTTCATTCATATAATAAGAACTCGTGATGAAGTTTCCGGTAGAATCATCAAACCAAAAAGCACCCGTCGGGTTGTGTCCGGCCGGCAAAATGGAAGCTCTGTCTTTCAAAGAAACACCTACCACTTTTGATTTGAAATTGCTGGCGATTCTCAACTGATCTGTAACCGTAGTCGACCAAAGGTTTTTCGGAGAGTGGCTTCCGATTTTCTTGTCATTCGAGCCTACAGGATTTACACTGTCGTCCGCGGTACAATAGACATTTTTCCCTGTTTCTTTGTCGGTCCAGTCATTTCCGGCAATACCGTGAATGGATGGAACAGAACCTGTATAAATGGAAGTATGACCGATAGCTGTAACAGTCGGAATATAAGGAATATGAACATTATTAAGAGAATAACCCTCGCCTAAAAGCCTTTTGAAACCGCCTTTCCCGAATTTTTTTTCGAAGCGGTAAAGGTAATCCCAACGCATCTGGTCTACGACCAATCCTACGACTAATTTTGGTCTTTCTCCTGAATTGATTTTTGTTTTCTGAGCATTTACATTTCCGAATGTAGCCACCGCTAATACGAAAATCTGAATTTTTCTGAACATTGAATTTACTTTTTATTGAGCCCAAATTTACGGCTTATAAAAGTTTTGGGATGTGAAATTTTTGTAAAGTTTGATATATTACGAAAATTAAACGCAAAGTGAGCAAAGATTTTTTTTTGATCTTATTGAAAATATTTTTAAGGTCGCAAAGACGTAAAACTCATCAAAGATTTTGACTTTAAATAAAATCAAAAAAAAGAACGGACAATTGCCGTTCTCATTAATAATAAAGACTTTAAAAGCCAAAAGCCATTTGCCAATTGCTATCTGCTATTTTCCTCCGCCCGAGTTTTTCTCGACATCGGTTTTGGTATTTTCTTTTACTTTTTGGTTTCCGAAACGTTTGACAAATGTCAGTGAAACGCCGTACCAATCCCATATGTTATAGTTTTGGAAGGCTCCAATTTGACTGTAAGTTGTAGCATTCATAGACGGCCTTTTGAAAATATTCATAAACTGAATACTGGTTTCGATTTGGGAAACAGGGAAAATCTTGGTCACCGTAAGATTGTGGAAATAGTTGTACTGATTGGCCACAGAATTCCCGTTATTCTGATTATCAACACTCATCCACGCACTGAGGTTGATGTTTTTATTAAACAAATTGGTGTAAGATAAATTCGCTGATCCCGAAACAAAATTGATATAATTGTTCTCACGGCTCAAAATGTTTCTTGCGTTGAAATCACTGTTGTCGATGTAATACCAGCCAAGTCCGAAATTCACATTCAGTTTATTTTTAAACAGATTCTGATTGGTATTTGCAAAAACGTAGAGCTTCTCCACTTTTCCTTTGAAATTGTCCTGAAACAGAACCGTTCTGCCATTTTCCACTGCATAATTATCCCAATAATCCTGGTCTGTAAACATATATCTGGCAGAGATGAAATATTTTTTGTGAATCCCAAATTTCAAAGCAACTCGGTCGCTTGGATTTGGCAGAAGATCTATGTTTCCACGGCTGTAGATTCCGTTGTTGCTCGGCATTTCGAAAGGATTGAACTCCGAATACCAAGGCCTCCACAGATTGTGGTTGTAAGTCAGACTCAGATCATAATTGGGCGAAAAAGAATATTTGACCAACAAATTGGGCAGAAAGGTTCCATAAGAGTCGTCTCTAGCTTTACCACTCACATTTTCTCGGATTTTATACTTGATATATTCGTAACGCAAACCAATTCTGGTCTCCAGCTTTTCAAAAAACGTCTTGCTGTAATTAAAATAAAGTGAATTGATATTTTCAACATAATGGAAATCACTGTTGACACTTTTATTAACATTAATCAGATCCAGGTATGTATTCGGGATCACATTATTATTGAAATTCGCTTTGCCGCCAACTTCCAGATTTCCACCGTTTTTTCCTAGCGGCGTCGTAAAATCCACTTTCACGAAGTAGTTTCTGTTCTGATTGTTGTTATTAATAATAGTCTGCTCAGAGGCCGGGACATTGCTCCAATCCAAAACCGGAGACTCGTTTTTACTTTTCAGAAACCTGTCTGTATTGCCTTTATCAGAGTCGTAATTGACGCCGAGATTGATATCCAGGATTTTATTTTTCTCCTTATCATAATATTTGTAGAACAAGTTGGTTCCCAAAACATTATTAATGGTTGAACTGTTGAGATTCTGATAGTCCAGCTTTACAAAATTACCGTCATTATAATCTCTGGTAAAAGAATCCGAATCGGAACCCCGTTTTCCGTTGAAATATTCTACAACAAGGCCAACGTTATTTTTATCGTTGAGTTCAAACTCTGAGGTGGATGAAAATGAAGGATTTCTGTTTGTGTAAGCCGCCTCGGAATTGATCAGCTGACGAATTTTAGTTTCGTAATACGAATAATCGCCACTGTTTTTTGATATGAAAACATTATCGCTGTAGCTTCCCGTAAAAGTCTGCGTAAAGTTCTTTTTATGATAATTAAGATTAAGACTTCCGTACTGGTTGTTCTTCGTATTCTGAGTATTGGTGAGGGAGATACTGCCTTTCAAACCTTCATCATCCCTTTTCTTGAGGACAATATTGATGACCGAGCCGGTAGCTTCATACCTCGAAGATGGGCTTGTAATCACCTCGATTTTCATGAGATTATCTGCCGGAATTGTTTTAAGATATTCCTTCAGTTCTTTCCCTGTGAAAACCGATTTTCTGTCATTAATATAAACGGTAACCGATTCGCCTTCCGCTTTTACATTATCATTATTATCGATGCTCACGAGAGGCGTCATTCTTACGATGTCCCAAGTGGTATTTCCTGCCAAAATAGAACTGTTCGCAACGTTGAAAACCGTTCTGTCAGCTTTGCTCTCCACGGTTGGTTTCCTGGCGATGAGTGTGACAGATTCTATATCCGTAGACGTTTTGACAGTATCGGTCGTCTGCGCTGCGAAAAAGCCTGCAGACAGTAATCCCAGTGAGGAAAAGAGTAATTTCATTAGTTAGTTTTCTTATTAGACAACCAAAGTCTGAGTTTTGTTACATCCCAAATTTTATTTTATCGATGAAAGTTTAATTTTATTAAATTTGAAACTAAGCATTTGACTCCCAAACATCCGGAAACCATGAAAAATAAATTGACGCAGGAACAGCAGGAAGAATTAATCAAAATTCTAAAATCCCGATTCGAGAAAAATAATGAAAGGCACGAGAATATTAACTGGAATGACGTTCAGAAAAAACTGGAATCGCAGCCAGAAAAACTTTGGTCTCTCAGCGAAATGGAGAGAACCGAAGGCGAACCGGATGTTGTATCTTACGACAAAGGCACAAACGAATATATCTTTTTCGATTGTTCTGCAGAAAGCCCGAAAGGCAGACGAAACCTTTGCTATGACCGAAAAGCATTAGACTCAAGAAAGGAGAACAAACCGGCAAATAGCGCATTAGATTTGGCTAATGAAATGGGAATCGATATTCTGGATGAAACGCTATATCGTGAATTGCAATCCTTAGGAAACTTCGAGTTGAAAACGTCTAGCTGGGTGAAAACCCCGGATAACATTAGAAATCTGGGCGGTGCAATCTTCTGTGACAGACGTTACAATCAGATCTTTCTGTATCACAATGGCGCGGAATCTTATTATGCAGCGCGCGGATTTCGTGGGGTTTTGAAGGTTTAACTAAACAAAAAAAGCGATGAAAACAAAAAATTATTTGCTCTTATTTATTCTTCTATCAATCAATATTTGTGCTCAAAATAAGAAATTTAAATGTGAGAAAGTTTATGATGCAGTAAAATTAATTGATGACCGGAAATATGATGAGGCAATAAAAATCCTCGAAGAGTGCGAAAAGTTGGACCCTTCCGAATACACTTATTCATATGAAATAGCATTAGCAAAATCATATAGCAAAGATTATGATGGAGCAATAAGAAAACTGATAAAAATTAAAGACTACAATGAAATAAAAGACGATTATTATCAATTACTGGGTAACAATTACGATTATAAAGGAGATTCTTTGATGGCAATCCAAACATATAATGAAGGTCTCAAAAAATTTCCTAAATCTGGAAGGCTACATTTGGAAAGAGGAGTAATGTACGAATCATCAAGACCAATTGAAGCGATAAAAATTTACGAGAAAGGAATTGAAGTAGATCCGATGTATCCTTCAAACTATTATAGAGCTGCAAAAATCTATCTAAAAACCAATGATAGACTCTCTGGATTGATCTATGGCGAAATTTTTATGAATCTTGAACGAACCACTTCCAGAACTCAGGAAATGAGTAAACTATTATATGAGGGATACAAAAATTCTCTGATTTTCGAATCACAAAGCACAAAGAAAACTGAATTTTGTCCAGCATTAATTGATGCTCAAAAATACGAAAAGAGCGAACTCTTGCCCCTATGTGTCAACTTCGCGTATGGTTTTGTCGTAGCAATGATGGAATATGATGAATTCTCTTATGATAATTTTATAAAGATGAGGAAGAGCTTTCTTAAAGAATATCAAAATGCAAAAATTAAAAATGCCTCCAATGTTTTATTAAATTATTTTAAAAAGATGGATGACAACAAGGTTTTTAATGCATACAATTATTACATCTATCAAATCGATAATCAGGAAGCTTTTACAGAATGGCAAAATAAGAACAAAGATGAATATGACAATTTTGTAGAGTGGTATACCCAGTTTGCAAATGAATTGAAAATAGATTCAAATAATGTCTTTATTTCTGATCAAATCAAATAGCAGAATTTACATCACGCACAATCCTTACAAACACCAGTCAAAACACAATTCACACTTTCTACTTTATAATCTGCCGGTAAAGAAAACTGAACGGGAACCGGCAGGCATTCGATCGTCTGGCAAACTGTGCATCTGAAATGAAAATGATTGTCAGCCAGTTTTTTCTCATCACATTTGATGCAGACTGCGAAATACTGTTTGCCATCTTCGGCCACAATTCTGTGCAGAATTCCGTCTTCGCAAAACCGATTTAAGACCCGATAAATTGTAGCTCTGTCCATCTCCAGATTGATTTTCCCTTCGATAGCATCCTGGCTCATTGCTTTTCCTGAATTTGTTATCAGATTTAGAACGGCATCTTTTGCAGGCGTGTTTCTCCTTTTCATTTAGTTAATGCGATTATGTTGCAATAATAGAAATTAATCTTAACTTTGGCAAGAATAATTTAGCTTTTGGCAATTGGCTTTTGGCGAATCGCTTTAAATCAGCAAATAAAAAAGTTTAAAGATGAAAAATCAATACGATGTAATTATAATTGGTGGAAGTTATGCGGGACTTTCTGCGGCAATGTCTTTGGGACGTTCACTCAGAAAAGTTTTGGTTATTGATGGTGGAAAGCCTTGTAATGCCCAAACGCCACATTCCCACAATTTCCTGACGCAGGACGGAAAAACGCCTGAAGAGATTTCAACAATTTCACGGGAACAGGTTGAGAAATATTCGACAATCAAGTTTTACAAAGGCTCTGCGAAATCAGGAATTAAAACTGAAAAAGGCTTTGAAATTACCACCGGAAATGACGAAAAATTTGAATCTAAAAAATTAATTTTTGCAACAGGAATTATCGACGAAATCCCGAATATCAAAGGTTTTCAGGAGTGCTGGGGAATTTCGTTAATCCATTGTCCGTATTGTCACGGTTATGAATTTCAAAATAAAAAAACGGCAATTATTGCGAATGGCGATCGTGGTTTTCACATCGCTTCTTTGGTAAATAATTTGACAAAAAACTTGACAATTTTCACCAGAGGAAAAGGCAACTTCACTGATGTACAAATTCAAAAGCTTAAACTCAATAATATCGAAATTATAGAAACTGAGATTTCAGAATTGAAGCATCATCACGGAATGGTAGAAAACCTGGTTTTGACTGATGGTAAAATAATGAACTTCGAAGCAGTTTATGGTGCATTTTCTTTCACTCAACATTCAAATATTCCCGAAACTTTGGGTTGCGAAATGACGGAAATGGGTCATATTAAAATTGACCAATTTCAGAAAACAAATATTCCGGGTTTATTTGCCTGCGGCGACAACTGCAGTCCGATGCGTTCTGTAGCCAATTCTGTATTTCAGGGAAATCTTGCGGGCGCGATGGTAAATGCGGAGTTGGTTGGGGAGAGATTTTAAATAAAAATTTAGGGTTTACGGTTTTCCGTAAAGTTTTGGCATTTATTAATTTTATTTTTGAATATAATTTTAAAGAAATTACAATGAAGAAAATATTACTAATTTTTGCAATATCATTATTGTATAAAAGCTGCTCAGAAAACAAACCAAGTATATCAATAGCAGACAAAACGTCAACTCCTGCGACAGATTCTCTTTTAACAAAAAAGATTGACTCTATTAAATTAACAAAATATAATTCAGTGAAAGAAATGTTAGAAGATGCAAATGATTTTACTGTTGAACAGGGAACTTTGAAATTTATAAACGAGGATGAGCACAATCTACATGTTCAAGTCTCAAAACGCATTGTTGAAGGTGATTCAGCAAAATTAATTAATGAAATTGTAAAGAGAGATATTATATATGTTGCTTTTCAAGCTTTTGCTCAAACCTCAATAGATAAAATCACTATAACATCTATTCCAATCGAGCATAATGATAGAGCAAAATATTATACTGAATATAAAAAGACAATAACTATTACAAGAGAGAAAGCAAATCAAATTATGGAAAATGAATTTGGAACTTTAGATTATTCTATACTATTTACGAATCTAGACGGAATGTTGGTTCCGAGTGAAGCTTTCAGCAAATTAAAGTTTACTAATCTTGATCAAGTTTTTACTCAAATATCAAATTAATAATTAAATAAACAAAAAACCGTCCCGAAAAATATCGGGACGGTTTTTATTTTATATCAAGATCTAAATCTTAAAACTTCAAATCACCATTCACTTCTCTTACCGCTTTTGCAGCTTCAGCAAATTTCAGCTGCTCTTCTGAAGTCAGCGTGATGTTAACGATTTTCTCAACACCGTCTTTTCCAATGATCGCAGGAACGCCAAGACAGATGTCGCTTTGTCCGTATTCACCGTCTAACATCAATGAGCAAGGGATCATTTTTTTCTGGTCGCAAAGGATGGATTGAACCATTACAGAAACCGCTGCGCCTGGTGCGTACCAAGCTGACGTTCCTAATAATTTGGTCAATGTTGCACCGCCCACTTTAGTTTCTTCAATGACATTCGCTTTTTGCTCATCATTCAAAAATTCTGAAACAGGTACGCCATTTCTTGTTGCTTTGCTGAAAAGTGGCAACATTCCGGTATCCGAATGTGCTGCGATTACCATTCCGTCTACGTCAGAAATTGGTGATTCCAAGGCATCTGCCAATCTGTATTTGAATCTTGCAGAATCCAGTGCGCCACCCATCCCGATAATTCTCTCTTTCGGAAGTCCGGACGTTTTGTGAACCAGGTACGCCATCGTATCCATCGGGTTGGAAACTACAATGATGATTACGTCTGGCGAATGTTTCACCAAATTCTGAGTCACTTCTTTTACGATTCCGGCGTTGATACCGATCAGTTCTTCTCTCGTCATTCCCGGTTTTCTAGGGATTCCGGAAGTGATCACCGCTACTTTGGAACCTGCCGTTTTGGAGTAATCTCCTGTTGTTCCTGTGATTTTGGTATCAAAACCATTCAGAGAAGCGGTCTGCATCAGATCCATTGCTTTGCCTTCTGCAAATCCTTCTTTGATATCCACCAGCACAACTTCTGCTGCGAAGTCTTTCATTGCGATGTATTCTGCACAGCTAGCTCCTACTGCGCCTGCTCCAACTACGGTAACTTTCATAATGTATTTTGTTTGTTTTATTCCGTTAATATAAAATCTTATAACGAAAGATTTATTTAAATTTTATTCTGTATTGCTCGTAAATATAATAAAACTTCCAAACGCAGGGAACAATAAAATTCTAACATTTGTCATATTTTCCTTAACGTTAATTTTAAGACCATTATAAACCGGGCAGATCTTAATTTATATTTCATTTAATTAACACAAGATATAATTTGCAGCATAATATTAAAGACGTTCTGTAATCTGATTCCTATTTCGTAAATTTGCTTTGAAAAAAATTAAAAATATGTCAGAAAACAACATAAAATCTATTGCGGTTTTCACTTCCGGCGGCGATGCTCCAGGGATGAATGCTGCACTTAGAGCTGTTGTAAGAACAGCAAATCATTACAATATAGACTGTTACGGAATCCGTGAGGGTTACAATGGGCTTATTGCCGGTGATGTTATCAAAATGGGACCTCGTTCTGTTAAAAACATTATCAACCAAGGTGGGACCATTCTGAAGTCTGCCAGATCGAAAGAATTTATGACGCCGGAAGGCCGCAAGAAAGCTTATGATCAATGTGTAAAATTGGGCATTGATGCTTTGGTTTGCATCGGCGGAGACGGAAGTTTTACCGGCGCTAAAATCTTTAATGAAGAATATGGCATCAAAGTAATTGGTGTTCCGGGTACAATTGACAACGATATCTTCGGGACAGACAAGACAATCGGTTACGATACGGCGCTCAATACTGCAATGGATGCCATCGATAAAATCCGTGATACAGCAACCTCCCACAACCGCGTTTTCTTTGTAGAAGTAATGGGCCGTGACGCCGGATTTATCGCACTCAACAGTGGAATTGCCACAGGCGCGCTAGACATCCTGATTCCTGAAAGAAAAGACAGCCTGGAAGACCTGTTCAACACATTCAGAACGGCAGAAAAAGTTGGAAAATCATCCAGCATTGTCGTAGTAGCTGAAGGTGAAGAGCTTGCGAGCATCTATGATCTTGCAAAATCTACAAAAGAAGAGTTTCCTAATTATGATATCCGCGTTACTATTCTAGGACACATCCAGAGAGGCGGATCGCCAAGCTGCGCAGACAGAGTGCTGGCAAGTAACCTTGGCTACGGCGCTGTAATAGGCCTTATGGAGGGAAGAAACAAAGTGATGGTAGGAATGCAGTCCAACAAGATTGTGTACACGCCTATAGAGGAAGCCATCAAAAAACACAACGAAATAGATAAGGATCTACTTAAAATAGCTGAAATTTTAGCGATGTAATCCATCATTTTTTCGTAAATTTATACTACAAAATAAAACCTTAATATTTTAAATAATATGTCAACAATTAAAGTAGGAATCAACGGATTCGGTAGAATCGGACGTTTGGTTTTCAGAGCAATGACTGAAAGAGAAAACATCGAAGTAGTAGGTATCAATGACCTTATCGATGCAGAATACATGGCTTATATGCTAAAGTATGACTCTGTTCATGGCACATTCAAAGGAGAAGTATCAGTACAGGGCAACAACCTTGTGGTAAACGGTAAAACAATCCGTGTAACAGCTGAGAAAGACCCTAACAACCTAAAATGGAACGAAGTAGGTGCAGAATATATCGTAGAATCTACAGGTTTATTCTTGTCTAAAGAAACAGCACAGGCACACATCAACGCCGGAGCTAAGAAAGTAATCCTTTCTGCGCCGCCAAAAGATGATACACCAATGTTCGTAATGGGTGTAAACCACAAAGAATTGACCAGCGATATCGAAATCTTCTCAAATGCATCTTGTACAACTAACTGTCTTGCGCCATTGGCAAAAGTAATCCACGATAACTTCGGGATCGCAGAAGGTCTTATGACAACGGTACACGCTACAACTGCAACTCAGAAAACTGTAGACGGACCGTCTGCAAAAGACTGGAGAGGTGGAAGATCTGCACTAAACAACATCATCCCTTCTTCTACTGGTGCTGCAAAAGCAGTAGGGAAAGTAATCCCTTCTCTAAACGGGAAATTGACCGGAATGTCTTTCAGAGTTCCAACTGCTGACGTCTCTGTAGTAGATTTAACAGTTAAATTGGACAAACCAACTTCTTACGAAGAGATCTGTGCAGCGATCAAAACTGCTTCTGAAGGCGAATTGAAAGGTATTCTTGGATACACTGAAGATGCTGTAGTTTCTCAGGATTTCGTAAGCGATTCCAGAACTTCTATCTTTGATAAAGAGGCTGGAATTATGTTGAATCCAACTTTCGTAAAATTGGTATCTTGGTACGATAACGAATGGGGATATTCTAACAAATTGGCAGATATGCTTGTACATTCAGCTTCTTTGTAATCTGAATTACTCAATAAAAACTGAAACCTTTCAATTCATTTGAAAGGTTTTTTTATTTTGACTAATGATAAAACTCACCGTCCGATTTTGGAGCAATAATTGTAACTTTATTGTAGATGGAAAAATCAAATTTACAGCCCAGATTCAGAGATGCAGACCATTTCAAAAACTTTTGGGAAGCGGGAAACGGTAAACAACTTATAGAATTTTCCGGCGCAAATGTCAGTTTTAATGATTTTGATAAATTTTCAAAATACTATTTTGATGTGGACGAGATCGGAGATCAGGTTGTAAGAGACATCTACTTTACACAATCATTTCCTGAAGCTTCAAAACAGATTGAATCTTATATCCGAAATGGCATTTCTGACGACGACGATATTCCTGAAAGTGTGAAAACACTGTTCGGACAGACTCAATCGGTACCGGAATGGTTCGACTTTGACCTTATAAAAAGTGGCGCAGAACTTTGTATGCGATGCAATGTTGATTCGCTGATTTCGCTGAGAGATTACTGCCTCATCGGTGGCTACGATTATGCCTATCTCAACAAACCTTTGATCGTCACAGAAGCTTTGAAGAAAGGCGCTGTCAAACGATTATCAGAAACCTTAGATTTTTGGGTGAATGTCACCAGAAGAGATTCACTGATGATCCATCAGAAAGGATATGAGTTCGCTATCAAAACGAGACTCATCCATTCCTACGCGAGACTTTCTATCAGAAAACATTATAAAAACTGGGATACCAAAAACTGGGGCGAACCGATTAATTCCTGGGATATGATGGCGACCTATATCGGTTTTAGCCTCGTATTTTTATACAGTTTGAAGAAGTTGGGAAATACATATTCCGCTAAGGAAGAAAAGGGTTTATTTCAGCTCTGGAAGTACGTTGGATATTTGCTGGGAATTCCGGAAGAGCTCCTCCCCGATGACAAAAAGCAGGCTACAGAATATTTCTACTTGTGGACTTCCGTCCAGCCGCCCGCAGACAAAGATTCGGTATTGCTGGCACATTCCCTTTTAAATGAATCGCTTGAAAATCCGATTCTGAAATTTGCTTTTCAGAGGAAAAATCTGCGGTATCTCCACATTTGCTGTACGTGGTTTCTTCTGGATGACGAGGTTTGTGAAAGGCTGCAAATCCCTACAGTGAAAAATAAAAATCTGTTCCCGCACTCCAAGAAAATCTTCAACAGTATTTATGAAAAAGTCATCAGCAGAGAGGCGAGAATTAACAAAGGAAATAAGGATCAACTGAAAGTATTACACGACTATCTGGCAGTGACAAAAAATTCAAATTTTCATTAAATTTTAACTAATAAATTTAAAGCAGTTAGCTAAAATAATATTGGAATTTGATTTTAAAATGATTAATTTTGAGAATAATTTTTTGATATAATGAGTACAAACGACGATAAGAAAAAAGCACTCCAGTTGGTACTGGAAAAACTAGATAAAACCTACGGAAAAGGAACCGTAATGACTTTGGGCGAGGATTCCGTGGATCATACGATAGAAGTAATTCCGTCCGGATCATTAGGAATTGACCTTGCTTTGGGCGTGGGCGGCTATCCACGAGGAAGAGTAATCGAAATCTACGGACCTGAATCTTCCGGTAAAACAACATTGACTTTACACGCTATTGCCGAAGCACAGAAAACAGGTGGAATTGCCGCTTTTATAGATGCAGAGCACGCTTTTGACAGAAGCTACGCTGCAAAGTTGGGGGTTGACCTAGAAAACCTGATCATTTCCCAACCGGACAATGGTGAGCAGGCTTTGGAGATCGCAGACAACCTGATCAGATCCGGCGCAATCGATATTGTGGTCATCGATTCTGTTGCGGCACTGACGCCGAAAGCAGAAATTGAGGGCGAAATGGGAGATTCCAAAATGGGTCTTCACGCAAGACTGATGTCTCAGGCTTTAAGAAAACTGACAGGTTCAATCTCAAGAACAAAATGTACCGTTATTTTCATCAATCAGCTTCGTGAGAAAATCGGCGTAATGTTTGGAAATCCGGAAACTACAACCGGTGGAAATGCACTTAAATTTTACGCATCAGTAAGAATTGATATCAGAAAAGCAAGTGCACCAATCAAAAATGGTGACGAAGCCGTTGGAAGCCGTGTGAAGGTGAAAATTGTGAAAAACAAAGTAGCGCCGCCTTTCAAAATGGCAGAATTTGATATTATGTATGGTGAAGGTATTTCAAAATCGGGAGAGATTCTTGATACTGCTGTAGATCTTGCTGTGGTGAAGAAAAGCGGCTCTTGGTTCAGCTACGAAGATACGAAGCTGGGACAAGGTAGAGATGCCGTAAAAGACGTCCTGAAAGACAATCCTGAACTGTCGGAAGAAATTGAAGGTAAAATCAGAGAGATCATCAAAAATAAATAGGATAATCCTTTTAGATGGAGAAAAATAAAGGCTGTGAATAATTCACAGCCTTTATTTTTTTATTTGAAGAAATAAGTTAATCCTAAACTGATAACCTGTTCTGATTTTTTCTTGGCGACATTCGCATCTGTCGTCTGATTATCCGGTGAATTCTTGAGATCCGGATAAGCATCGGACAAACCGAGATCATATTTGAGGGCAATTTCCAGTTGTCTCTTGTAACTGAAACCTACGCCGGCACCAACTCCGATATTCACAGAATTTGCCTTACCGTAGCTGTTTGCTGCGTAATATTCTTTTGCCGGATTTGTCACTTTTTGATTGAGAAGGAAGTTAAACCTCGGACCGACTAATCCAAAAAATTCAGATTCTGCCTCAGAGAAAAAAGCTTTGAAATTGATTGGTACACTCAAATAATTATTGGCGTAGACGGCGTGCTCCCATCCTTTGGCATCCTCATATTTTCTGTCTCCGCCTTCGCCTGCTCCAAAGTATAAGGCTTCTAGCTGAAGGTAATACTGCTCACCATCTCCTATGGGTGCCTGCGCTGCTACGCCTGCGAGTACAGAAATTCTGGGTCCGGACGGGTTGTGTGCATTTCTAACTCTGGAATAGGTTCCTCCCGCAACCACGCCAAACTCTGTAGATCTTAGGTCTATCTGTGCCTGGGAAAGGAATGAGCAGAGAGCGAATGAGGCAAAAATTATTTTTTTCATACTTGTGTGTTTGTAATATATTTTTGTCAAATTTAAATAAAAAAAATGAGAAGCTCATGTGGAGCTCCTCAAATATTATAATCGCAAGATTGCAGTCAATTTTGTATTATGCTAAAACTTTGGCAACAGTTACTCCGATCTCAGCAGGAGAATCTACTACGTGGATTCCGTTTTCTGCCATAATAGCCATTTTTGCCTGAGCTGTATCATCATCACCACCTACGATGGCACCAGCGTGACCCATAGTTCTGCCTTTTGGAGCAGTCTGTCCTGCGATGAAGCCTACAACCGGTTTTGTAGAACCACTTGCTTTGTACCATCTTGCAGCTTCAGCTTCCAAAGATCCACCGATTTCTCCGATCATTACAACCGCTTCTGTCTCAGGATCATTGATGAACAATTCCAATGCTTCTTTAGTTGTAGTTCCAATGATTGGATCTCCACCAATTCCGATAGCTGTAGAAACTCCGAAACCGGCTTTCACAACCTGATCTGCAGCTTCATAAGTCAAAGTTCCGGATTTTGAAACGATACCAACTTTTCCTTTTTTGAAAACGAAACCTGGCATAATCCCGATTTTAGCTTCATCTGAAGTGATGATACCAGGACAGTTTGGACCGATCAGTCTACAGTCTCTGTCTTGGATATAATCTTTAACTTTTACCATATCAGCAACAGGAATCCCTTCTGTGATACATACAATAACTTTGATACCTGCCTCAGCAGCCTCCATCACAGCATCTGCAGCAAATGCAGGCGGCACGAAAATAATACTCACATTAGCTCCTGCTTTCTCTACAGCTTCTGCTACAGAATTGAAAACCGGTTTGCCAAGGTGCTCAGAACCTCCTTTTCCCGGAGTTACACCACCAACAACGTTGGTTCCGTAATCGATCATCTGACCCGCGTGGAAAGTACCTTCGTTACCTGTAAATCCTTGTACGATAACTTTAGAATCTTTGTTTACTAATACTGACATTTTTTATTATTGTTTATTGATTTTATAAATACTTTGTTACTCGCAAAAATAACGATAATAATTTAAAACTTTCTCGTAATCAATTATTTTTTGAATTAATAAAGTATGATTTACTTCAGATTTTTGAGTTTCACTTCTTTTCGGAGGTAATCTCTGAATTCTTCTGCGATAGATCCGAAATAGGTTCCTTTTTTCAAATCCCTGTTGACTCCGCTTTTGGCAAGCAGAACTGTACCGCTTTCCACCCTTACACCCGAAGCCATTCCCACCTGTCCCCAGACCGTCACGTCGTCTTCTATGATGCAGCAGCCGGCGATTCCTGTTTGCGACGCTATCAAAACTCTTTTACCAATAACCGTGTCGTGGCCAATCTGAATCTGATTATCCAGAATACTTCCATCACCGATAACCGTAGAATCGGTGACACCACGATCAATTGTACAGCCGTTTCCTATTTCTACATTATTTCCTATGACCACGTTTCCTACGGAGATCAATCTGTCAAAGTTTCCATTCAGTTTTCTGTAATAGAAAGCGTCGCCTCCTAAAACTGTATTGGCCTGTATGACAACGTTGTCGCCAATTACAGTTCTGTCGCCGATGACTACATTTGGAAAAATATGGCAGTTCTTTCCTATTCTGACGTCATTTCCAATCACAACTGAGGGATGAATGAACGTTCCGTCTCCCACTTCCAGATCGTGAAGTTCTTCTTTGAAATTGGAGATTCTGGTGAAGTGTGTATTGATTTTATTAAAATCTCTGAACGGATCGTCTGAAACCAAAAGTGCTTTTCCTACCGGACATTCCACTGCTTTGTCTATTAAAATGATTGTAGCAGCGGAGTTTAAAGCTTTGTCGTAATATTTCGGATGATTGACGAAAACAATTTCTCCGGCTTTTACCATATGAATTTCGTTGGTTCCAAGGACGGGAAAGTCCTCTTCTCCGATATATCTTGCGCCGATGAGATCAGCGATGGTTTTGAGTTGTTGTGGCTGATTGAATGTCATAGTTAGATGTTAGAATTTAGACATTAGATTTTAGCTTAAAATCGTGTTTGATTGAGAAACGTTTGCAGCCCGACTTGAGTGGAGCTCTTTTTCTTTTTTTGAATAAAAAAAGAAAAAAGCGGGAACGGAAGGCGGATATAGCTGCCCAAATAAAAAAAATGGAAGCGTGAAGATCAACTTCAGACTTCCATCCTGTATTTTTGTTTTATTTTACTCTTTCCAGGTAAGATCCGTCTTCTGTATTGACTTTGATCTTGTCGCCCGGCTCGATGAACAATGGAACATTGATTCTGGCTCCTGTTTCTACGATTGCATTTTTCAGCGCATTGGTTGCGGTATTTCCTTTGATTCCAGGATCTGCCTCGATCACTTCCAGGTAAACCGACTGCGGCAATTCTGCGGAAAGTGGCGTCTCGTCTGCTTCTTTCAGGATGATAGTGACTTCTTCGCCCGGTTTCATAAACTGAGAATTTTCGATCATTTCTTTGTCAAGATAAAGTTGAGAAAAATCGTCGTTGTTCATAAAGTGGAATCCGTTCTCGTCATCATAAAGATACTGGAATTTTCTGGTGATCACCTTCACTTCGTCTATCTTGTGGCCTGCAGAGAAAGTGTTGTCCAGTACTTTTCCGTTGGTCACAGATTTCATTTTTGTTCTCACGAAAGCAGGACCTTTGCCTGGTTTTACGTGCATAAATTCTATTACTTTGAAAATATCATTGCTGAATTCTATGCAAAGTCCTTTTCTGATATCGTTGCTTGTTGCCATTAGTTATATATTCTCTTGATTGTTAAATTTTTGTAAAATCGTAAAATTGTTAAACTGCAAATCCACAGTTGTACGATTTTACATCTCTACGATCTATTAATTTTATTCTTTGTTGGATCCGTAACCTTTCACAATTCCTCTAGGTGAGTTTTGGATAAACTGGATGATTTCATCCCTTTCCACAGTCGGAAGCATTTCTTTTTCGATGTATTCTATTGCCTGTGTTGTATTCATTTTCATCTGGAAAATAGCTCTGTATATTTTCTGGATTTCAAAAATTTTATCGTTGGTGAAACCTCTTCTCCTCAATCCTACAGAATTGATTCCTGCATAAGATATCGGCTCTCTCGCCACTTTTACGTAAGGTGGAATATCTTTTCTGATGAGCGATCCGCCGGAAATCATCACGTGTTTCCCGATTTTTCCAAATTGCTGAACGGCAGAAAGTCCGCCCATTACTACAAAATCTCCAATTTCCACGTGTCCTGCGATTCCGCAACCATTTGCAATGATCACATTATCGCCCACGATACAGTCGTGTGCCACGTGGGAAGTTGCCATAATGAGGCAGTTATTTCCAATTTTAGTATATCCTAAAGCTTTTGTACCGCGGTTGATGGTTACACATTCTCTAAGTGTTGTTCCGTCGCCGATGATCACCTGAGTATCTTCACCGTCAAATTTAAGATCCTGAGGTACTGCGCCTATCACAGTTCCCGGAAAAATTTTGCAATTTTTACCAATCTTTACATTTTCCATGATGGTCACGTTGGGACCTATCCACGTGTCCGAACCGACCGTTACATTGGCACCGATTGTTGTAAACGGCTCTATGGTAACGTTTTTGCCGATTTTAGCGCGGGGATCTACTGCTGTAAGCTGGTGAATCATAGATTAATTTTTAGTTTTAGCAACCTGAGCCATCAATTCTGCTTCAACAACCACGCTGTCTCCTACATAACCATAACCCTGCATGTGTACAATTCCTCTTCTGATAGGCTCTATCAATTCGATCTTGAATATCAGCTGATCGCCCGGAACTACTTTTTTCTTAAATTTCACATTATCCATCTTCACGAAGTAAGTGGAGTAATTTTCCGGATCCGGCACATTGGCTAAGACTAAAATCCCACCAACCTGAGCCATTGCCTCGATTTGCAAAACACCTGGCATTACTGGTTCCTTTGGAAAGTGACCTACGAAAAACGGCTCGTTCATAGAAACATTTTTCAAACCTACCACGTGTGTCTCGGAGAGTTGTAAAATCTTATCAACCAAGAGAAACGGCGGTCTGTGAGGCAATAATTTCATGATGCCATTGATGTCAAAAACAGGTTCTGCCTTGAGATCAAAATCAGGAACATTTTTTCTTTTCTGCAATTTGTATTGTCTATTAAGTTTTTTTGCGAACTGCGTATTGACGAAGTGTCCGGGTTTGTTGGCGATCACACGCCCTTTGATTCTGACACCTACCAGTGCCAGATCACCTATCACATCCAAAAGTTTGTGACGTGCAGCCTCGTTGGGGAAGTTGAGAGTAAGATTATCAAGAATCCCGTTTGGACGGATGGAAACTTCATCTTTTCCGAAAGCCAATTTCAGTTTTTCAGTGGTTTCCGGCGTCAGCTCCTTATCTACGTAAACGATAGCATTGCTGATATCGCCGCCTTTGATAAGATTAGCGTCCAGAAGCTGTTCCAACTCGTGCAGAAAACTGAATGTTCTCGCCGGTGCAATCTCTTCCTTAAACTCTGAAAGATTTTTCATACTGGCATTTTGAGTTCCAAGAACCTTGGTTCCGAAATCTACCATTGTGGTAATCTCGTAATCGTCTGCCGGAATGACGGTAATTTCTGAGCCGGTAGAAGGATCGATGTAGTTCATCACTTCCTTCACCACAAGATATTCTCTTGCAAGATCCTGCTCTTTGATGCCAGCCTTTTCGATAGCTTCTACAAAATATTTGGAAGAACCATCCAGGATTGGCGGCTCTGCACTGTTCATCTCAAGAAAGACATTATCCACGTCCATTCCTACCAGTGCGGCAAGAAGATGCTCGCAGGTATGGATTTTGACGCCCAGCTTTTCAAGAGTAGTTCCTCTTTCTGTAGTCGTTACGTAATTGACGTCAGCCTCTACCTGAGGATGACCTTCGAGATCTGTCCTTACAAACACAAATCCGGTGTTTTCTTTTGCCGGTTTGATGGTAAGATTGACTTCTCTGCCTGTGTGAAGACCTATCCCTGAAAGGTGGATTTCTTCGCTGATTGTTTTTTGTTTATCACTCATTGTAATAGTTTTGAGGCGGGAAGAACTGCTTCTTAGCTCCTGATACCTTACTCTGATTTTTTATTTTCTAAATCGTTTATTCTCTTAACTATGTCGGTAAAATTACGGAAATGTACGTAATTTCTTCTGTAATCGCTGTAATTAATTGCCGGCGAGCCGTAAAGTGTCTCACCATCTTTGGCCGCGTGATTGACGCCACTCTGGGCCTGGATTTTCACCTGATTACCGATTTTGATGTGGCCAACAATGCCAACCTGTCCTCCAATCTGATTCCAGTCTCCGATGATTGTGGATCCTGCGATCCCAGCCTGGGCTGCGATAACGTTGTTCTCACCAATTTTCACATTATGGGCAATCTGAATCAGATTATCAATCTTAGTACCTTTTCCTATAACGGTAGATCCAATGGTTGCGCGGTCTATACTGCAATTGGAACCTATTTCTACATCGTCTTCAATAATGACATTACCTAATTGCGGGATTTTCTTAAAACCTTCCGCAGTGGGCTGGAAACCAAATCCGTCGCCACCAATCACAGTGTTGGAATGGATGACACAATTATCACCTACGATACAATAATCGTATATTCTTGCTCCACTGTCAATCTTGCAGTTTTTGCCAATTTTGACGCCTTTTCCCACATACACATGCGGAAAAATCTGAGTACCATCGCCAATATTTGCTTTTTCTGAAACGTAAGTGAACGCGCCTATATAGACGTCTTCGCCCAACTTAGCTGTCTCGTGGAAGAATGAGCCCGGCTCTATTCCGGTTCTTCTTTCCTGCATTTCCTGATAAAGATTCATCAGCACCTGAAAAGACAGATACGCATCTTCTACAGTGATAATGACCGGTTTATAGTCCTGATCTTCCTGTATTAAGTTTTCAGAGACAATAAGAACTGCGCATTCTGTATCATCCAAGAACTCCAGGAATCTGGATTGTCCTATGAAAGACAAATGTCCTCTTTCGCCATTCTCGATTGGGGAAACGCCTGTAATCACAGTTTCTGGATTTCCAATGATTTTCCCGTTTATAAAATTTGCAATTTGTTGCGCAGTAAATTCCATAGTTTGCAAAGATAAATATTTTATTAATTATCCATTAATTTTTTATGACGAATCAAAAGCAGTTTTACTTTAATCATACTATTTCTCTCGGGAAATATGCGATGTATTTCTCAGTTGCATTTTCCATACAGCCAAAGAGGATCTGATTTTCTGACTCCTCCAGTTTGAAGGTATCTCCTACCTTATTCATAAGATAGATCGGCTGTCTCTCAGTATCATACGGGAGGAGCGTTCTCGAAATTTGCCCTACCAGTTCCTCGCCATTATCAATATTAAAGTATTGGTTGACTTTTTCTGCCTTTTGTTTCAAAAAATCTTCAGAAAATGGTTTTGATGAAATAATACTTTTCGGAAAATCTCTGTAAATAACGATTTTACAAAGCTTCGACAATATAAAATCAGGATTCTCTGTCCATTCTTTTATGGCCTGAAAAACATCCATATCATCCAGCATTGTAAACCTTCTGATGTCCTCTTCCGTCGCCTCGTCAAACTTATTTTTGATCAAAAAATACTTCAGATTGGAAGGCGCTTCCAATTCCAAATTACTGGAAACGAGATATTTTGCCCGGTTTAGAATCTGAACCAAAACATGCTCTGCCAGGGCAGCAGTTTTGTGGTAGTAAACCTGCCAGTACATAAACATTCTGGCGGTGAGATAATTCTCAATAGAATAAATTCCCTTGGCATCAATCACCAGTTTTTCCTCGCAGACATTCATCATAGAAATAATCCTTTCTACGTTGACATCACCTTCGGAAACGCCTGTATAAAAACTGTCGCGCTTCAGATAATCCATCCTGTCGACATCTAACTGTGAAGAAATCAGCTGGTTGAAGAACATTCTTTTATATTTCCCCTGAAACATTTCAATCGCTAAATCCAATTTTCCGTTGAATTCTTCATTCAGCCTGGTCATGAGCAAAATTGAAATTTTCTCGTGGTGCCAGTCGTCCATCAGCCTGTTTTCCAAAGCGTGGGAAAATGGCCCATGCCCAATATCATGCATCAAAATGGCCAGCATCGCCGCTTCTTCTTCTTTCTTGGAAATTTTGATTCCTTTTAGTTTTAAAGTTTCCAAAGCTTTGAACATTAGATTCATAGCGCCTAAAGCGTGATGAAATCTTGTGTGTTTTGCACCGGGAAAAATGAGTGAAAGTAAACCGGTTTGGGAAATGCGTCTCAGTCTTTGAAAATAGGGATGTTCTATGACATCAAATAGAATCTCGTGCGGAATTTTGATAAAGCCGTGAACGGGATCGTTGATGATTTTTAGTTTATTCTGCACAAGCTATAAATGATAGTTGATAAATGATGATTGATACAAAAATAGGGAAATTGAAATGATTTTTGGATTAGATTAGTATATTTGGTAAAAAACTAATGCGAACAGTTATATCTTGTCTAACGCTTATTTTAGCATTTGTCGCCTGTAAAGAAAGTGAACAGAAATCAATCAAAAAGCAGGCTCAAAATCAACAGCAGAATTTTGTACCGAAAATGGGAGCAAGATTCTTCGAATACGACGGCATAGATTACTATACAAGTGAGTATGATGAATTCAGCATTTTGAAATTGAACGAAAATAAAGACAAATCCAAAATTGATCAATTAAAATTCGACGTTGTTATAGGTAATTTTCCGAAGGATATTACTCAGACAAATTTCTTAAAATCAATGGATAAAATAGGTTACGAAAAGAAAATAATCTCCAAAGATAAATTTTCCGATATCGACCAACTTTTTGTTGAGAAAACTGTTGCAGAAAGTGGCACTTATGCCTGTATTGCAATTTATAGAGATATCTTAGTTTTTAAAAAACAAGAAAAAATAGTTGGAATAGCGAAAATCTGTTTTGCTTGTCATCAACATAAAATTATTGGAACCAATAAAGAGACAGACAACTTTGGTCAAAATGGCGATTATAAGAAACTGGCAATTCTATTAAACCAGTAAAATTTTAAACCAAAATCCGCAAACTCTTCGGCAGAACCTTGATAGAAATCGGGGATTTTATCTTTTTGAATTCACCGTCAATATGCCAATTTCTCGTGTCGACTTCAAATTCTATTTCAGAAACGGGAAGGTAAGTCACATAATCATCATTTCTGAGGCGCTTTGTGAACATTCTGTAAGCGAAAAACGGCGAGTAATAGACCGGAAATTTCTTCACCAAAACCAAATCTACCAAGCCATCACTTTTGCTGGCCATCGGTGCAATGTAGGCATTATTGCCGAACTGCCGAGTATTAGCAACATTCACCATCAGATAAGTTCCGTTTAGATCATCATAAGCCGAATCAAGAAATTTGATATGAATTGGTTTATAATTGAAAAAGGTCTCGATGGAAACTTTGATATAATTTTTGAAACCACGGTTGGTTTTCTCAAATTCCTTCACCACTTTGCCGTCAAAGCCCGTTCCTGAAACATTGATTGAAAAATGGCCGTTGACTGTAAATGTATCAATCTCTCGGAATTTTTCGTTTTTAATCTTTTCTAATAACAATGTAATATTCTTACTAAAATTGGTTTCACGCGAAAATCCGTTGCCGGAACCGGCAGGAAAAACAGCCAGAATCTTATCCGAATTGATCAGCATTTTTGCGACTGTAGAAATCGTTCCATCGCCGCCTACAGCTACAAAAACATCAGTACGGTCCCAGTTGATTTCTATAAAATCAGCCGTATCCTGCAGAGACTGGGAAATCAGAAAAACCGGATTATCTATTTTGGCCGAGAGATCATCCAAAAAAGGCTGGTAATTTCCATTGGCAGAATAGGGATTGATGATGAAGGCAACGTTCATAGAATCAAAAGTAAAAATACTCTGAGACTTTCAGAGCATTTAATTGAGTTATTTTTTAAAGTCGTCTTATAAGGACTTGGAATTCCAAGCTTTAGCAGTTAATATCTTTTATTTGGGTATTATATTCTTCGGTTATCAGCATTCCAATGTATGATGTTTTCTTTGATTTTGGATGCAGACCAGTCATTTGCCACCGTTTGGCTCATTAATTCAATCAAATCTTCATCGCTCGAAAACCTGAGTGCAAAAATCTGTGCGTCCGAAAATTGGTAGGAAGAATTTTCTAACCTTGTCCCTGTCAACGCAAAATACCGAACTTTGAACTCGTTGATGATGATTCTGTCCTGCAATCCCAAAGCGTAATGCTGACGCAGCATAAACGACAATGTAATCATCAGTACAATTATCCCGGAAATAACAAGCCAAATCATCGCCAAACCGCTATTATGATTGAACTCGACAACAATTTGACGGATAGAAATTATAAGCAGTACGAGAGAGATCGGGTAGAAAATAAAGTGATGTGGCGGATAAAACTTCCGATAATTTTGCAGGTTTTGTTTGCTCATTTTACTTGATCTTATACTGTGTAGTGAATTCTGGTTTCAGGAGATTTTTTATCTCAGAAAAATTCACTGTAATGTATACAACACCTGCGGCATAGGCTGTAATCTCGTATTGATTGTAGACAAAGGTGATTTTTTTATCATCAAAATAGAAATTATTATTGGGAGCAATTTTATCATCCAAAAGCATTTCTTTCTGTTCCGGTTCATTAAAATGTGATTTCAGTACCTGATCCCACGCCGGATCTTTCGCATTTTTTAAAATATCATTTTGATTGACGACTACATTTTTATTAAGATCAAAAACCTTGTAGCTTTCGAAATAATAACCGTGGGCACCGCCTGCAAATCCACTGCCGGGATAAAGAAGTGTCAGGATTTTATCTTGATTGGAAATCACTTTCATCCCGGAAGTATCATCCCAGGTCTGCTTGAATTCCGGCGACCATTCTTTGGAGTCATTTTTGGTTTTATCAAAACTTTTCGCCATCTGTTTTTCCAGATCTGCCTGCAGAGATTTTTTATCGTAGGACTTAGTTTCTACAAGTGCTTCTTTGTAAATACTGTCCAGAATTACCTTGTTTTCTATTGAAGGAAAAACCAAAAGCTGCTTGTTGAACAATGTTGTGAGGTTTTTATTGACCACCAGAGAATCCTGAACGCGTACAGAATCTACCACAAATTGAGCTGGCGCTGCGACGCTGTCTTTGCCGTTGTTGATCGTAATTTCCTTCTGTACGTTTTTGTTGCAGGAAGTCATCAGTACGGAGAGATAGACAATTGCCAAAAAATTTTTCATATTGATTTATTTTCGAATGGATAACAAAAAACCTTCCAAAATGTGGAAGGTTTTCAATTTATAACTTAAACGTCTATTCTTGCGTAGACTGCATTTTTTTCTATAAATTCACGTCGTGGTGGTACTTCATCACCCATCAACATTGAGAACGTTGAATCTGCCTCGACCGCATTATCAATCGTTACCTGCTTCAGAATTCTGTTTTCAGGATTTAGGGTTGTTTCCCAAAGCTGTTCAGGATTCATTTCCCCAAGACCCTTATAACGCTGAACCTCAACACCTTTACCGTCCGGAGCCAATTCTAACGTGAACTGTTCGCGCTCTTTCTCGTTGTAAGCATAGATTTTTTTGTTTCCTTTTTTCAAAAGATACAAAGGCGGCTGTGCGATGTAGATGTAACCGTTCTCAATCATCTCATTCATAAATCGGAAAAAGAATGTCAGAATCAGGGTTGAAATGTGTGAACCATCAATATCCGCATCGGTCATAATCACGATTTTATGATATCTTAATTTACTCATATTCAACGCCTTGGAATCTTCCTCTGTTCCTACAGAAACGCCAAGAGCTGTGTAGATATTTTTGATCTCCTCGTTATCGTAAACTTTGTGAAGCATCGATTTTTCCACATTCAGAATCTTACCTCTCAAAGGCAAAATCGCCTGAAAATGACGGTCACGACCTTGTTTCGCCGTTCCACCTGCGGAATCTCCCTCTACAAGGAACAATTCTGAAACAGCAGGATCTTTGGAAGAACAGTCAGACAGTTTACCCGGCAATCCGGAGCCACCCATTGGTGATTTCCGCTGCACCATTTCTCGTGCTTTCTTAGCTGCCTGTCTTGCTTTCGCTGCTAAAACCACTTTTTGAACGATGATTTTTGCTTCGTTTGGATTTTCCTCCAGGAAGTTTGTCAGCATTTCGCCAACAATTTTGTCAACCGCTCCGGAAACTTCGGAGTTACCTAATTTCGTTTTGGTCTGCCCTTCAAACTGAGGCTCCATCACTTTTACAGAAACTACAGCTGTAAGGCCTTCACGGAAATCGTCTCCGGTAATTTCTACTTTTTCTTTTGCTGGAATCCCAAGGTCATCCGCATATTTTTTAAGCGTTCTTGTCAAGGCTCTTCTAAAACCTGCCAAGTGCGTTCCACCTTCGTGGGTATTGATATTATTAACATAAGAGTGCAAATTCTCTGTAAACGACGTGTTGTAACGCATCGCCACTTCTACAGGAATCCCTTCTCTTTCGCTTTCCATAAAAATCACGTTCTCCATAATGGATTCACGGTTGCCGTCAATGTATTCTACGAATTCTCTAAGACCACCTTCTGAATGGAAAACTTCTGAATTGAAACTTCCGTCTTCGTTTGGATGCCTCTCATCAATCAAGGTAATTGTAATTCCTTTATTCAGGAAAGATAATTCTCTAAGTCTGTTGGCCAACGTATCGTAATTGTAAACCAATTCCTGGAAAATAGTTCCGTCCGGTTGGAAGAAAACTTCCGTTCCTCTTTCAGAAGTCGTTCCGATCTCGGCGACATCTGCCAAAGCTTTTCCTTCGGAATATTTTTGCTGATACAGTTTTCCATTTAGGCTGACAGTCGCTACAAGCAAGGTTGAAAGTGCATTCACACAAGAAACCCCAACACCGTGAAGACCACCGGAAACCTTGTAAGAATCTTTATCAAATTTACCGCCGGCTCCAATTTTGGTCATTACCACTTCAAGCGCCGATTTCTGCTCTTTCTCGTGAAAATCAACAGGAATACCACGGCCATTATCTTTTACAGAAATACTCTCACCCTCGTGAATGGTCACTTTGATTGTGTCGCAATAGCCTGCCAGTGCTTCATCAATAGAGTTATCTACTACTTCATAAACCAAATGGTGAAGACCTCTCACGCCGACATCTCCGATGTACATGGATGGTCTCAGTCTCACGTGTTCCATTCCTTCCAGGGCCTGGATGCTACTCGCTGTATATTCTTTTTGACTCATATTGTTTTATTAAAGAGATAAGACTCAATCTTTCAAATAGTTAGCTTGAGAATATTTCTTTTTTATTTGTTAAATTATTTTCTTAAAATGCTCACAAATATGGTGATTTTTTTCGAGATATGAAAGGATTAAATTAAAGCAGGAGCCAGAAGTTTTTAACAGGGAAGCAAGATAAATAGTCGATTGTTTCAGGTCATTAAAATTTAAATGCCTGCTCATCGCCAACAATTCTAAATCGTTTAATTTAGGAAACTAGGCTAAAGCAACTCAAATCGTTGTTGTAATCGAAATCAATATTATTCGCAATATTCATTTAATCACAATAATAGATTATCACTAATTATTATCTATACAAATTCATCATTTTAAAAATTAAAACCAGGTAATTAGTTTAAATATTATATAAAACACATTACCTATCGAAAAAAAGAATACATTTACGAAACAAACAAACCAAAAAATTTATGAAAAAATCAATTTTTATGTTAGGAGCGTTGGCAGCACTTTCCTTGACGTCATGCAAGAAAGATGCGCCGAAAACGATAGAATCAACCGCAACCGTAGGCTCTACCGAAGCTGCTGCAAAAGTGGAAGATGTTGTAGAATCATCTGATCTGCCAAAATTTAGCGATCCTGAAATCACAAAATTTGCCGAGGAATACAACACCTACGTGAAGGATATGATGGCGGCCAGCAAAGCGCAGGATGCCACAAAGATTCAGGAATTAACTGCGAAAGCGCAGGAATGGGCCACAAAATCACAATCTGCAATGGCAAAAATGACTGCTGAAGATCGAAAACTCTGGACAGACTATTACACCAAACTGTCCCAGGATATGACGAATGCGGCTATGGGTAAATAAATTAAAACATCTTAAAAAAAAGCAAACGAGTCCAGATTTTGGACTCGTTTTTTATATGTAAAAACTAAATTTTATACTAATTTCATCCACAAAACCTCATCGATCTTATCAACTTTTACCAGATTATTTTTGGTTAGAGTTTTAGAGGCTTTGTCCCATTTTTTTCCGGATAATTGCGAACGGGTTTTTACTTCGTTCATTTGGAAAGGCTCTTCCTGAGAATTAAGAATTTCGAGGATCACTTTCTCATCTTCTCCCAATTCCACTTTTGGTATTACTTTCTCAGGCCTCATCTGAGGGAAGAAAAGAACTTCCTGGATGGAAGGATTATTCGTCAAAAACATAATCAATCTGTCCATTCCGATTCCTAAACCTGATGTTGGCGGCATTCCGTATTCTAAAGCTCTCAGGAAATCTTCGTCAATGAATCCTGTTGCTTCATCATCGCCTTTTTCAGCTAATTTTAATTGATCTTCAAAACGTTCTCTTTGATCGATCGGGTCATTTAATTCTGAATAAGCATTCGCGATTTCTTTACCGCAAACCATCAATTCAAAACGCTCGGTCAAACCTTCCTGCGTTCTGTGTTTTTTGGTCAAAGGCGACATTTCCACAGGATAATCTGTGATAAATGTTGGCTGGATGAAATTCCCTTCACATTTTTCGCCAAAGATTTCGTCGATCAATTTTCCTTTACCCATCGTTTCATTCACATCGATTCCGATAGATCTGGCGAAATCGAATAATTCCTGCTCAGATTTTCCGGTGATGTCGAAACCTGTATATTTTATGATCGCTTCTGTCATAGAAACCCTTGGATAAGGCGCTTTCCAGCTAATCGTATATTCTCCGAAAGTAGATTCCGAAGCGCCATTGACAGAAGTGGCACAGAATTCCAACAATTTCTCGGTGAAATCCATCATCCAGTTGTAATCCTTATACGCCACATAGATTTCCATTGCGGTAAATTCCGGGTTGTGCGTTCTGTCCATCCCTTCATTTCTGAAGTTTTTTGAGAATTCATAAACACCGTCAAATCCTCCAACGATCAATCTTTTCAGATATAATTCGTTGGCAATTCTAAGATATAACGGGATATCCAAAGCGTTGTGATGTGTGATAAAAGGTCTTGCTGCAGCGCCACCGGGAATCGATTGAAGAATTGGTGTTTCTACTTCGAAATAACCGGCATCATTGAAAAAAGTCCGCATCGCATTGAACAATTTTGTTCTCTTTACGAAGATTTCTTTCACTTGAGGATTCACGATTAGATCTACATAACGCTGTCTGTAACGCAATTCCGCGTCGTTGAATGCATCGTGTACTACTCCATTTTCGTCAGTTCTTGGCTGCGGAAGCGGGCGAAGTGTTTTGGTTAAGATTTGAAAATTGGTCACCTTCACAGTCATCTCGCCAACTTGCGTGTTGAACAATTCTCCTTCTATGCCGATGATGTCACCGATGTCGAGAAGGTGTTTGTAAATCTCGTTGTATAAAGTTTTGTCTTCACCAGTACAGATTTCGTCGCGGTTAAAATAAACCTGGATTTTACCTTCGGAATCCTGCAATTCTGCAAAACTTGCCTTCCCCTGAATTCTTCTGGACATCAATCTTCCAGCAATCACCACCTTCTTCCCTTCTTGGAATTCCTGTTTTATAGACTTCGTGGTATCAGTGATTTTATATTCAGCGGCCGGGAACGCATCGATTCCCAGGTCGGTCAGTTTTTGCAATTTTTCGCGACGGATAATTTCCTGTTCTGATAATGACATTTTAATTCAATTTTTTGGAACTGCAAAAATAGTGATTTTAAAATGTTTATGGAAGTTAAATTTTCTAGCGTGAATTTTAACGCAAAGAGCGCTAAGCTTTTTGAAATTATTGAAAATATTTTAAGTTCGCAAAGTCATAAAACTCATCAACGATTTTAAGATTCTCGCAGATTAAGCAAATTTTGCAGATTTACTTTGAACACATTATTGTCATTCCGTAGGAATCTAAACAGCGGAATGACAAATTGTGAAAATTATAGCAACTGTCGATTATATGTTGAATCTGCAGCCCGACTTGAGTGGAAATCCTTTTTTGTGGTTGGAAAAGCGAAGGCAAAAAGATTGGGAACGGAAGGCGGATAAGCTGCCCAAATAATTCTAAAACCAATCTTTCCTGCTTTCTTTCGGAATAAATGTCCAAGCCAAAATTCGGCTGATTTTCTGACCTTGTGCCATATCGATGGTTTTGAAATCTGGGACATTCAGGTTTTTGAGCAACGTTGTGAGTTGGTGGAGATTGTCCTTTTTGGAAACCAAAGTCGTGAACCAAAGGACTTGCAACTTTAACTGGACACTTTCGTTTATCATTTTTTTGATGAAAGCTTCCTCGCCACCTTCGCACCAGAGCTCGGATTGGTTGCCGCCGAAGTTTAGAATTGGTTTCTGGACTTTATTGTTTCTCAGATTTTTGGTTTTTCTGCGATTGCCTTGTAATGCATCGTCCGCAGATTCGTGGAAAGGCGGATTACACATTGAGAACGTGAATTTGTCTTGGGATGAGAATATATTTTTGAAGATTAAGTCAGAATCTGGTTGAAATTTCAGATGAATATGTTCTGACAATTCCGGATTGCTATCCAAAATTTTCTGAGCGTTTTCCAACGACTCTTTATTAATGTCGGTTCCTAAAATTTTCCAGCCGTATGAACTATTGACTATCAATGGATAAACAAGGTTTGCACCAGTTCCAATATCCAAACCTTTCACTGATCTTCCGGTTGGAATTTGACCATTTTCTTCCGCTAACAAATCTGCCACATAATGAACATAATCTGCACGACCAGGAATCGGCGGACAAAGATTACCTTCCGGAATATCCCAGTCCTTAATACTGTAATATTTCAAAAGCAAGGCTTTATTGAGCAATTTCACCGCTTGTGGCAGACTGAAATTGATCGTCAAAGTATCGTAATCATTTTTGAAAACGTAATGTTTGAGTTCTGGCACTGCGGCAATTAACGCCTCAAAATCGTAGGAATTGCGGTGGATATTTCTGGGATGAAGGCTGGATTTTTCGGTCATTATTTCGCAGACAAAATATATTGCACCATAAATTTCGCATTTTCTTTGCTGAATCCGTGCGCCGGCATTGGAACATCGCCCCAGACGCCGGAACTTCCTTTGATGATTTTATCAGCCAGCATTTCTACATTTTCTGGTGTATTTTCATATTTTGCAGCCACTTCTTTGTAAGACGGCCCAATCATTTTCTCGTCAGGCTTGTGGCAGCCAAGACAATCCGAACCTTCAATCAGTGTTTTTCCTTCCGCTACGGGATCTGTTACAACTTTGGCTGCAGTCGTGTTTTCTTCTCTCAGCACTTCTTTGTTTCCTGAATTTTCGGATTTGGAACAAGATATTGATATCGCCAAAACCAGCATCAAAACGGCCTTTTTCATAGTATAGAATTGTTGACGGCAAAGTTATTAATTAAGGAATTAAGATTGATTTTAAATTACTTTAAAGCTAGATATGCAACTAAGATACTATTTGTCTTTTTATTTTTTTAATATTTTTTGACCAATGATTTTGTTGTTAGTATGGATATTCATAAAATATTCGCCTTTCGACAATTTGGACAAATCTGCCTCGCTTCGCATAATTTCTGATATCAACCTTCCAGTTAAATCAAAAATTTCTATTTTATCTATTTTATTTTTTCCCTTGATCGTCACAACATCATCGACTGGATTTGGATATATTTTAATTTTTTCAATCTCACTTTCGCTGGTTCCAGAAAGAGAATAATCGTCAACCATAATTTCGTCAAGCTTCAATTCATAGCTTTTATTAACCTCCTCACTATAATGTCTGAAAACTACCTTGAAAGGATAGTTATGATTATTGACAACAGATTTTACAAACTTAGAATCCTGCGAGTAATCGTTACTAATAATCTCATCAAAGATAGGATTTTCGGATCCCGTAAATATTGAATTAGCAGGAATTAAATATACTGCACAGTGTGATTTTTTGTCGTTGATCCCATTATTTCCAATTTTAAAACTGACGGCTATAAGTCCGCTCACAGGATAAAGAATTGGACTGATCATCACATCATTTGTCTTTAATGATAGATTAGATGATTTGGAAGATGACAACGCAAAACCATCTGGAAATGGCTTGACATTTTTTGAAAACTCCCAGGAAAAACCATCGCCATCAAGATCTTTAATTTCCCACTTGGTAGTTGAAATTCCTGATGTAAAATTATCCATCAGAAGAATTTGAGAATAAACGACGCTTTGTGTAATAAAGAAGATAAGAAACAGGTAGTTTTTTTTCATATTAAAATTTTATTTTTACTTTTTTTGTATATAAATTTTATTAAACAGGAACTAATTTAGCTTATTTATAGACAATCCGCTCACTATTAAGGTAAACTTATTATTATTTTTTTAACAATGCAATGATGAAAATGTTCAAACAAAAATGAATCATTATCTTTGCCCAATGGTAAAAATTGGCAACATAGAACTTCCGGATTTTCCACTTCTTTTGGCTCCGATGGAAGATGTGAGTGATCCTCCTTTCAGAAAACTATGCAAAATGCACGGTGCAGATCTGATGTACTCGGAATTTATATCTTCTGAAGGACTTATCCGCGATGCTATCAAAAGCCGCAAAAAGCTTGATATTTTCGATTATGAAAGACCTGTAGGCATTCAGATTTTTGGTGGTGATGAGGAAGCAATGGCAATGTCCGCAAGAATTGTGGAAACTGTAGAGCCGGATTTGGTTGATATTAATTTTGGCTGTCCCGTTAAAAAAGTAGTCTGCAAAGGTGCCGGCGCAGGCGTTTTGAAGGACATCGACCTGATGGTCCGTCTGACGAAAGCCGTTGTAAGCTCCACCCATTTGCCGGTAACCGTAAAAACAAGATTGGGCTGGGACAGTGATTCTATTAATATAGACGAAGTGGCAGAAAGACTGCAGGATACAGGAATCAAAGCATTGACAATCCACGCCAGGACGCGTGCCCAGATGTACAAAGGCGAGGCCGACTGGGAGCATATTTCCAGAATCAAAAATAATCCGAATATTGAAATTCCCATCTTTGGAAACGGCGACGTAGATTCTCCTGAAAAAGCTTTGGAATATAAAAACAAATACAACTGCGACGGCATTATGGTAGGCCGTGGCGCAATTGGCTATCCCTGGATTTTCAATGAAATCAAACACTTCTTCAAAACGGGCGAGATCTTGCCAGAACCGGCCATTGCAGAAAGGCTGGAAGCTGTAAAAAACCACGCACTCTGGTCCGTAGAATGGAAAGGTGAGCGCCCAGGAATTGTGGAAATGAGACAGCACTACAGCAATTACTTCCGTGGGATCCCACATTTCAAAGAGTTCAAAACCAAATTCCTGCAAGCTTTGACGCTTACAGAAATCGATGACATTATTGAAGAAACAAAACATTTCTACTCGGAAAATGCATTTTAACGCCTTCTGTAACTTTTAACAGTTGAAGGCCGACTTATCTGATCACAAAAATATAAAATGAAAAAACTACTCTTACTTTCAGTTCTGGCGATGGGATTTACCCAGGCACAGTTCTTTGAAAATACGGAAAAATTCACCAAAACCGATTCGCTGAAAGGTTCTAACACGCAGTTCAGAAATTTCTGGGATGTCAAGAAATATGACATTGTTCTGGAAGCCGATTTCGACACAAAAAGTATTAAAGGAAGCAATAAAATCAGCCTCGAAATTGAAAAAAATGTGACGAACCCTGTTTTTCAGATCGACCTTCAAAATCCGATGAAAGCCGGCAAAATCAAAGCTTCATTTGCTATTACGGAGCAGAAAGTGGATGGCGATTTTATATTCCTTCATACAAAACAGACCTTTAAAAAAGGTGAGAAATTTACCATTGATATCGACTTTTCCGGCAATCCTGTGATCGCAAAAAATGCACCTTGGGACGGCGGATGGATTTTCAAAAAAGATACAAACGGTAATCCGTGGATGACGGTTGCAGATGAAGGCATCGGCGCAAGCATCTGGCTTCCGACAAAAGATATCTGGAGTGACGAGCCCAATAATGGCACGACTTTTAAAATCATTACGCCAAAGGATTTAGTGGGTGTTGCAGGTGGAAGATTAATTAAAAAAGAAAATATCGGCGATAAAATAGCCTGGACGTGGGAAGTGAAAAATCCGATCAACAACTATTCTATCATCCCATCCATCGGGAAATATGTTAATTTCAAAGATACTTTTGAAGGAGAAAAAGGAAAACTGGACCTCGATTATTGGGTTCTGGATTATAATCTGGATAAAGCTAAAAAACAGTTTGAGCAGGTAAAACCAATGATGAAATCCTTTGAAAGTTGGTTCGGACCTTATCCTTTTTATGAAGATTCGTACAAACTGGTAGAATCGCCGCATCTTGGGATGGAACACCAGAGCAATGTGGCGTACGGAAATCATTACGGAAACGGCTATCTCGGCAGAGATCTTTCAGATACAGGAATTGGATTGAGGTTCGATTATATCATCATCCACGAGTCCGGCCACGAGTGGTTTGCCAACAATATCACGGCGAAAGATCAGGCTGATATGTGGATCCACGAGGCTTTCACAGATTATTCGGAGACCTTATATGTGGAAAGTCTTTGGGGTAAAACAGATGCTGATGCTTACCTGCAAGGCTTGAGAGATAAAATTGCCAATGACAAGCCGATCATCGGCCAATACGGTGTGAGAAACGAAGGAAGCGGTGATATGTATTATAAAGGTGCCAACATGATCCACACCATCAGAACGGTGATTAACAATGATGAAAAATTTCGCCAGATATTGAGAGGACTCAACAAAGATTTTTACCACCAAACCGTCACAACTCAGCAGATTGAAAAATACGTTTCTGAAAAATCGGGAATGGATTTGTCTTCGATTTTCGATCAGTATCTGAGAACGGTGAAAATCCCGACTCTGGAATATAAGCAGAACGGAAAACAACTCACCTACAAATGGACGAACGTGATCCCAAATCTCAAATTACCAATCAGGCTGGCAGACGGACAGGAACTGAAACCGTCAGAAAAAATGCAGACTGTAACATTGAAATCTGACAAACCAGTAGAATTCAATAAAAATTATTATATCTTTTACAACAAGTAACAGATCATCAAAATAACTCATTTTAAACCATTTCAAAGTTATCATTTGGAATGGTTTATTTATTTTTAAAAATAACAAAATCATCTTATGAGAAATAAATTCATCCTTTGGGGAATTGTTGTATTAATAGTCACGTGGACTACCGCTTTGCTCATAAAAGCCCATTATTGGATTCCGATTTTACTCACATTTCTATACATTTTAGGAATCTACAATACGTACCAAACCAAGCACGCTATTCTCAGGAACTTCCCTGTTATTGGGTATTTCAGGTTTATCTTTGAAGGTATTTCGCCTGAGATCCAGCAATATTTTATTGAAAGAGAGACAGACGGAAAACCTTTCCCGAGACATCAGAGATCTGCTGCTTACCGCCGTGCAAAGAATGTGAGTGATACTGTACCATTTGGCACTCAGCTGGAAATCAACCATCGGAAATACGAAGGCATCAAACATTCTATCTATGCCAAACATCCAAAAGAGGATTTACCGAGAACTACCATTGGCGGCAAAGACTGCAAACAATCCTACAACGCCTCACTTTTCAACATTTCAGCAATGAGTTTTGGTGCATTGAGTGACCGTGCACAGATGGCGCTGAACCGAGGTGCGAAAAAAGGAAATTTCTACCACAACACCGGTGAAGGCGGCATCTCGCCCCACCATTTGGAAGGCGGTGATCTTTGCTGGCAAATCGGAACCGGATATTTTGGCTGCAGAAATGAAGAAGGAAACTTTGATGCAGAACTGTTTACCAAATATGCCAATCTTGAGAATGTAAAAATGATCGAAATCAAATTATCTCAGGGCGCAAAACCAGGTCACGGCGGCGTTTTACCAGGCGTCAAGAACACACCGGAGATTGCTAAAATCCGCCACGTAAAGCCAGGCGTTACAATCCTGTCTCCACCGTCGCACAGTGCATTTTCCAATGCTGCCGGCTTGCTGAATTTTGTGCAGCAGTTGCGGGATTTATCCGGTGGAAAACCGACTGGATTCAAACTTTGTATTGGTGACACCAAAGAATTTGAAGATATCTGTGAGCAGATGAACTTGCTTAATATCTATCCTGATTTCATCACCGTAGATGGTGCTGAAGGCGGGACTGGAGCTGCTCCGCCGGAATTCTCCGATGGCGTTGGGATGCCTTTGGAACCGGCATTGATTTTTGTCAACAGAACTTTGATCAATTATGAAGTACGGGATAAGTTAAGAATCATAGCCAGCGGAAAAGTGTTGACCTCGCTTGATATTTTGAGAGCCGTAGCAATGGGTGCCGATCTTTGCAATAATGCCAGAGGTTTTATGTTCTCTTTAGGCTGTATTCAGGCGTTGCGATGTAATACAAATACTTGCCCGACAGGCGTTGCAACACAAGATAAAATGCTGATAAAAGGACTTGATACTAATGATAAAACCGAACGCGTTTACCAATTCCACAAAAATACTCTGCACACCTGCAACGAGTTGATTGCTGCTGCAGGAAGAGAATCCTACGACGAAGTTGACGCTACCATGTTTATGCGTGGTGATGAGTTTGAGCATTTGTCTGATACTTATTTTCCTGATATTCTGGAGAATGTGAGAAAGCGCTAAAAGTTACTTTTTAAAACAACAAGATCTGTTTTGATCTGAATGTAAAGACTTGAATTGATTTTAAATCAACCGGAAATAATGTTGAAAATGATAAAACCAGCAATTACTTGCTGGTTTTGTAATTTATCATTTATAATTTATCATTTATAATTTATCATTTATAATTACTCCCACTCAATCGTTGCTGGTGGTTTGGAACTGATGTCGTAAGCTACCCTGTTGATTCCGCGGACTTCATTGATGATTCTGCTAGAAACCGTATCCAAAAATTCGTAAGGCAATCGGCTCCAGGTTGCCGTCATAAAGTCGATGGTGTTTGCGGAACGAACAACTGCTGTGTATTCGTAAGTTCTCTCGTCGCCCATTACGCCGACAGATTTCACAGGAAGTAGAACAACGAAGGCCTGAGACACTTTTTCATAAAGGTCATTTTTGTATAATTCTTCGATGAAGATATCGTCTGCTTCCTGAAGGATTTTTACTTTCTCTGCATCTACTTCTCCAAGAACTCTGATTCCCAAACCAGGACCGGGAAACGGATGTCTGTACACCAACTCGTGCGGAATTCCCAGTTCCTCGCCTACTTTCCTCACCTCATCTTTGAATAGTTCTCTCAGTGGTTCCAGCAATTCAAAATCCATTTCCTCCGGCAGTCCGCCTACATTGTGATGGGACTTTATGACTGCAGACGGGCCGTTCACAGATTGCGACTCGATCACGTCCGGGTAAATTGTTCCCTGAGCCAGGAATTTGGCACCTTCTATTTTCTTGGATTCTTCATCGAAAACGTGGACAAATTCGTTACCGATAATTTTTCTTTTCTGTTCAGGATCGCCAATTCCGGCTAATTTGGACAGGAATCTTTCGGAAGCCTCGACCAATTTGATGTTCATGTGGAAATGTTTTCCATAATTTTCCATCACTTTTTTGTCTTCGTCTTTTCTCAAAAGTCCGGTGTCTACGAAGATGCAATTCAGCTGATCGCCGATTGCTTTATGGATTAACACGGCCGCAACAGAGGAATCTACGCCGCCGGAAAGTCCAAGAATGACTTTGTTGTCGCCCACTTTTTCTTTGATCTCGGCAACGGTTTTTTCTATATAATTGGTCAGTTTCCAGTTTTTTTCTGATTGACAGATTCCGAAAACGAAATTCTCGATCATCTTGCCGCCTTCCTCAGAATGGGAAACTTCCGGGTGGAACTGCACGCCGTAGATTTTCTTTTCAGGATTCGAAATGGAAGCGATCACACCGGATTTTGCGTTGAGTTCAAAACCGACCGGTAATTGTGAAACTTCATCAAAATGGCTCATCCAGACGATGGAATTCTGGTCAACACCTTTGAGCAGTTCGTTTTCCTTTACGATTTCAAGGTGTGCTTTTCCGTATTCGCCTTTTTCACCTTTGGCCACTTTTCCGCCTAAAAGATGGGCGGTCAACTGCATTCCGTAGCAGATTCCGAGGACGGGAATGCCTTGTTCGTATAGTTCTTTTTCTACGAGATGGGCATTTTCTGCATTGACCGAGCTGGGACCGCCTGAAAGGATGATGCCTTTTGGCTTTTTGTCAAGTATAACCGATAATGGTGTGTTGAATGGCAGTATTTCTGAGTAGACTTCCATCTCGCGGATTCTTCTGCCGATAAGCTGATTGTACTGTGACCCGAAGTCTAAAATGATAATTCCGTTGTTCATTTTATTAATGATAAATGATGATTGATGATTGATTATACAAATGCTGAATTGGTGTGGAAGCCCATAGCCCCGATGTTCTATGTTAATTTGCAAATTATTCAGGTTAAAATTTTAAAGTTTTTCTGATAATCCTGTTGATATGCTGTTTTATTTTTCACGAC
>Ga0308156_1000718_pt1 | contig 54801 bp, 56 predicted proteins | sample PhyAR2_FD_201041 | JGI IMG/M metagenome (GOLD analysis project Ga0308156, IMG submission 201041) | Phyllosphere microbial communities from UC Gill Tract Community Farm, Albany, California, United States - DLSL A.R2 | ecosystem: Host-associated > Plants > Phyllosphere > Unclassified | place: USA... | reverse complement strand
GCCGGCCTGGACGAGGACGAAGATCTGTTCAGCCCGGTCTGGCGCGCGATGCGCCGCCGCTTGATGTGGCTGTCGGTGAATCTGTGCACGGCCTTCCTGGCCTCCAGCGTGGTCGGCCACTTCGAGGGCACCATCGACAAGCTGGTCGCCCTGGCGGTGTTGATGCCGATCGTCGCTGGCCTCGGCGGCAACGCCGGCACCCAGGTGCTGGCGCTGATGGTGCGCGGCCTGGCACTGGGCCAGGTCGGCAGTTCCAACGCACGCACGCTGCTGTGGAAGGAAGTGCGGGTGGCCCTGCTCAATGGCGTGGTGCTCGGCTCGGTGCTGGGCCTGATCGTGCTCGCCTGGTTCCACTCGCCCGGGCTCTCGGCCGTGATCGCCATCGCGCTGACCTGCAACCTGTTGTTCGCGGCGCTTGCCGGCGTGCTGGTGCCCCTGGGCCTGAAGCGCTTCGGCTTCGATCCGGCGCTGGCCAGCGGCATCTTCCTGACAGCGGTGACCGACTCGATGGGCTTCTTTACTTTCCTCGGCCTGGCCACCATGGTCCTGCTGCACTGACTGGAACTGCCATGGCAACGACGATCGAAAACTACTTTGCACCGGGTTGGCGCGACCAGCTTCACACCTGTGCCGCCTGCGAGTGGAAAGGCAGTTCGCGGGCAATGGTGATGGAACTGGACGAGGACGCCACCGAGTATGTGTGCCCGGTGTGCGAGAACCCGTTGCTGGTGGTGCTGCACCCGGACATGGCGCAGGTGCAGGCCGCGGCCGCAGGCGGCAATGCCGAAGCACAGGAGCAGCTGGAGATCATCGCCAGCTTCCCGCGCCCGCAGTGATGCGGCGCACGATGCCGGGCCGGTCGCGGCGCACTACCATCGAGGCGACATCGCCCTCATGGGAACCGCCATGCTTCGATCGCTTCTGCGCTGGCTGCCGCTGCTGGCCCTGCTGATGTTGACCGGGTGTGCCAGTACGCCGCCCGGTGCCCGCGGCCACTTCGAGGCACGTGCGGTGAAGGTGGACGGCGACACCGCCTACTACCAGGTGTTCATACCGGCCGCCGCCGCGCGCGCGGCTGGTCCGCTGCCGGTGGTGCTGTTCCTGCACGGCTCCGGCGAGCGCGGCGGCGATGGCGTGAAGCAGACCCACGCAGGCCTGGGCCCGTACCTGCGTCGGCACGCGGCCGACTTCCCCGCGCTGGCGGTGTTTCCGCAGGTTCCCGGCGACGAGGAATGGAGCGGCCGCAACAACCGGGTGGCGATCGCGGCACTGGATGCCACGATCGCCGAATTCGGCGCTGACCCGGCAAGGCAATACCTGACCGGAATGTCGATGGGCGGCTATGGCAGCTGGAACATCGCGCTGGACGATCCGAAGCGCTTTGCCGCGATCGTGCCGGTGTGCGGTGCGGTGCTGGCACCACGTGCGGTACGCCCTACCCTGTTCGTCGAGCAGGTGGCGAACGAAGCGGATCCCTATGCGGTGATCGCGCAACGGTTGCAGCGCACCCCGATCTGGATCTTCCACGGCGCGCTGGATGATGTGGTGCCACCGGATGATGATCGCCGGCTGCATACCGCGTTCCAGACCGCCGGCGCGCGCGACGTGCGCTATACCGAGTACGCGGAAGGCAACCACAATGCCTGGGATGCCACCTACGCCGACGCGGCGATGTGGGCGTGGTTGTTCGCCCAGAAGCGCTGAGCGCTTGCTCCGGTAGAGGCCAACCTTGGTTGGCCCCATTCTGGTAGATGCCAACCTTGGTTGGCACCAGCCTACCCAAGATCAAGCCATTCCCCGATGTCCGTCGCAAGCGTGTCCGCCCAAGCTTGCGCCATGCAAAACGTCCGCCTCCTGCTCGGCCGTCGCTCCAGCATCGGCCTCAGCTACATCCTGACTACCGTCGTGGATCGCCGCGCGCCCCTGTTCGCCAACGACGCTGCCGCAGCCCTGGCAATCCAGGAATTCCAGAGGCTGGATCAGGAAGGCTTCACCCGCTCGATCGCCTACGTGGTCATGCCCGATCACATCCACTGGCTGCTCGAACTACGCGCGGGAACACTGGAAACCGTCATGAAGCGCTCCAAATCGCGCACGGCGCAGCAGGCAAACCGGTTATTGGGAAGGGGCGGGCGCTTCTGGCAGGCCTGCTACCACGATCATGCGATCCGCTCGGACGAATCGTTGTACCGGCATGCGATGTACCTGATGGGCAATCCGATCAGGGCGGGTCTGACGACGCAGTTGGGGCAGTATCGGCACGCATGGTGCGAGTGGGAGCTTGAGGCCTTGGGTGATCGACCGGAGGCATTCAGCACGGACGGATAGTGCCAACCAAGGTTGGCATCTACCAAAGCAGTGTACGTGCCAACCCAGGTTGGCACCCACCAACGCAGCAATCGGAGGCAATCAACCCAGCAGGGTTTCCAGCACGGCCATGCGTACGGCGACGCCGTTGGCGACCTGGCGCAGCACCCACGACTGCGGGCCGTCGGCCACTTCGTCGGTCACTTCCACGCCGCGGTTGATCGGGCCCGGGTGCAGCACGGCGGCGTCCTTGCCGGCGCGGGCCAGGCGTGCGGTGTTCAGGCCGTACTGTGCGTGGTACTGCTCCAGCGAGGGCACCAGGCCTTCTTCCATGCGCTCGCGCTGCAGGCGCAACATCATCAGCGCGTCGACGCCTTCCAGCATCGCGTCGAAATCATCACCGACCACGCAGCCCTTGAGGGTGTCGTCGTCAGGCAGCAGCGACTGCGGGCCGCATACGCGGATCTCGCCCACGCCCAGCGTGCGCAGGGCATGCAGGTCAGTGCGGGCCACGCGCGAGTGCTTGACGTCACCGACGATCACCACCTTCATCTTCGAGAAGTCCGGGCCCTTGGCCTGGCGCAGGGTCAGCATGTCCAGCAGGCCCTGGGTCGGGTGCGAGCTGCGGCCGTCGCCGGCATTGACCAGCGCGGTGCCCTCGCCCGCCACGGCAGCCAGCGCCGCCACGGCGCCGTCATCGGGGTGGCGCACGACGAAACCGCGCACGCCCATCGCTTCCAGGTTCTTCAGCGTGTCGCAGGCGGTTTCGCCCTTGCGCGTGGACGAGGTGGAGGCGTCGAAGTTCAGCACGTCCGCACCCAGCCGCTGCGCCGCCAGATGGAACGAGCTGCGGGTACGGGTGGAGGGTTCGAAGAACAACGTGCACACCGCCGATCCGCCCAGCACGTGGCGCTTGTTGCCGACACGGCCGACCGCGGCATCGCGGATCTGGCCAGCGCGGTCGAGCAGTTGCACCAGGGTGTCGCGGGGAAGACCTTCAAGCGTCAACAGGTGGCGCAGGCGGCCGGAGTCATCGAGTTGCTGGGCGGTCATGGCGGGGTTCGTATCGTCAGGGAATGGGAATGGCGTCGTCCGGCGACGACAACCAGCGGTCGATGATCACCGCCGCAGCCACGGCATCGAGCGCAGCCGCGTCGCGGCGACGCTTGCGCCCTTCGGCGCGCTCGACGGCGAAGCGGCGGGCGGCCTCGACCGAGCTGGAACGCTCGTCGATCATCACCACCGGCAGCTTGAAACGTTCCCGCAGCTGGCGGGCAAAGCCCTGCGCGCGCTTGCGGTTGGGCTGGTCCTGGCCGTCCAGGGTCAGCGGATCGCCGACCACCAGGCCATCGGGCTTCCATTCCTTGAGCAGGCGTTCGATCGCCGCCCAGTCGGGGCCATTGCCGTGCACATCGACCACGGCCACCGCGCGTGCATGCGCGGCGAAGGCACTGCCGATCGCCACGCCGATCCGGCGCGAGCCGACATCGAAACCGAGTACGGTGCCATCGCGACGGATGAGGGCCGGCTCAGACATGGCCGCTGTAATCGGTCAGCCGGAACAGATCGACGCCAATGCGCGACGCGGCGCCCTGCCAGCGCTGTTCCAGCGGCAGCTGGAACACCAGTTCGGCATCGGCTGGCACGGTCAGCCAGCTGTTTTCGGACAGTTCGCTTTCCAGCTGGCCGGCACTCCAGCCCGCGCAGCCCAGGGTGACCACGGCATTGGCCGGACCTTCGCCACGCGCCATCGCCTCGAGGATGTCACGCGAGGTGGTCAGGTACAGGCCCTCACCGACGACGAGGCTGGAATCCCACGCGCGCGCGTCGTCATGGATGACGAAGCCACGCTCGGGATGCACCGGTCCGCCATTGAGCACCGGACGCGCCTGCAGGACGCCATCGCCGGTAGCGATATCCATCTGCGCAAGCACTTCGCCCAGGGTGTACTCGGACGGCTGGTTGACCAGCACCCCCATTGCCCCGTTCTCGTCGTGCTGGCAGATCAGCGCGACGGTGCGGGCGAAGGTGGCGTCGATCAGCGACGGCAGCGCCACGAGCAGGTGATTGGCGAGGGAAGTCGGCGTTACTGGCATGGGCGCCATTCTAACCGCTGCGACCGGATGCGGGCGCGAAGGGATGGGCTAGGATGGCGCTCTTGCAGGGAGGACGACCCGATGCAGCAGGATGCAACGCTGTCATGGCCCACCCGCAGCATGATCGTGTTGATCGCACTGCTGCAGGGGCTGATGCTTTTCGCGGCCCAGGAACTGGCGGATCAATGGCCGTTCCGGGACATCGGCTGGCGCTACTGCTGGTATGCCTGGGTATTGACCGTGCCCACCGCAGTGGCCTTGACGCTGGTCGATCTGAAGGCCTGGCGCCTGTGGCTGCACGCCGGGTTGGCCTCGTTGCTGGTCCTCGCACTGGCCGCCTGGACCGCCTGGAACCTGAGCGGAGAAACCGCACTGTATGCGGCCGTGCTGCAGGTTCCGCTCTCGATCTGCCTGGCCGTTGCCACGTTCATTGCCCTGCCGTGGTGGCAGTTCCGCCTGCATGCCGGACATTGGCGGGCCGACTATGGCGCATTGTTCGAACGCGCCTGGCAGAACGGGCTGACCCTGGTGCTGGCGGCGGTGTTCACCGGCTTGACCTGGCTGCTGCTATGGCTGTGGGCGGCGCTGTTCCGGATGGTCAAGGTCGACTTTTTCCACGTCCTGTTCGGCAGCGATGCCTTCATCGCCTTGGCCACCGGCATGCTGGCAGGCTTCGGCGTGCTGATCGGGCGCACCCAGCATCGCGCGATGCAGATCACCCGCCAGGTGCTCTTCGCGATCTGCCGCTGCCTGCTGCCATTGCTGTCGTTCATCGCGGTGCTGTTCGTGCTGTCGCTGCCGTTCACCGGGCTGGCGCCGCTGTGGGCCACGCGCTCGGCCGCCAGCCTGCTGCTGGTGCTGGCGGTGCTGCTGATCAGCCTGGCCAACGCGGTCTACCAGCACGACGACGGCACCCCGCCCTACCCGGCATGGCTGCGCCGGCTGGTCGAGGCCAGCCTGCTGGCACTGCCGATCTACGCCGGCCTGGCGCTGTATGCGATGTCCCTGCGGGTCAGCCAGTACGGCTGGACCCTCTCGCGCTTCTGGGGCGCGGCGGTGGCAGTGCTGATTGCCGGCTATGCCATCGGCTACGCCTTCGCCGCACTGCGCCGGCACGGGCGTTGGCTGCATCGGCTTGAGCCGGTCAACCGCTGGATATGCTGGGCCGTGCTGGCAACCGCACTGCTGGCCATCTCACCGGTGATCGACCCGGTGCGCATCACCCTGGCCAGCCAGATGAAGCGCCTGCGCGCCGATCCGGCGTTGATGACCGCGGACGCCGCAAATCAGCTGCGTTTCGAGCTGGGCCGTCGAGGTGTGCAGGCGCTGCGCACGCTGCAGAAAGCACCGTCATTGGCGGCCGACACGCGCGCCTCCAGCATCATCGTGCAGGCCCTGGCCCGGCAGAAGCGCGAGTCACGCTGGGATAACGACATCGACGATGGCGTGCGCGACCTCGCCAGCCTGAAGTCATGGATCGTGCAGGCCAAGGGCACCGCCTCGCCAGCCGATGACTGGTGGCAGGCGGTACTGGACCGTCGCTTGGATGCGGGCGATTGCTTGGACGACGACAAGACCGGCGACAACCGCTGCGTCACCCTGCGCCGTGATCTGGACGGCGATGGAGAAGACGACGTGCTGCTGTGCATGACCAGTCTGTACAGCGGTCCGCGCTGCCAGCTGCACGTGCGTGAACCGGCTGGCTGGAGAAAGGAGGGTGATGTTTCCTTCCAGGACGTTGACCAGCGCACCTCGGACGGGGCCCCACAGGCCCTGCGCGACGGCCGCCTGACCATGCAGCCGCCGCGCTGGCCGACGCTGCTGCTTGACGGCGCGGCGGGCCAGCTGGAGATTGATCGCAGCAACGACCGCGCGGAGGCGGCCACACCATGAGCGGATACTGCCGCATCGCCCCGGGCCATCCGGTGCACGAGTACTACCACGCCAATGAATATGGCTTCCCGCAGCGCGATGAGCGTGAACTGTTCGAGCGCCTGCTGCTGGAGATCAACCAGGCCGGCCTGAGCTGGGAAACCATCCTGAAGAAGCGCGAGGGATTCCGCGCGGCCTATGACGCGTTCGACGTTGATCGCGTCGCCGCCTACGCCGAGCAGGACATCGAGCGCCTGCTGTCGGACCCGGGCATCATCCGCAACCGCTTGAAGGTGCTGGCGGCGATCCACAACGCGCAGGTGATCCAGCAGCTGCGCCAGAGCCACGGCAGTTTCGCCGCCTGGCTGGACGCACACCATCCGCGCAGCAAGGCCGACTGGGTGAAGCTGTTCAAGAAGACGTTCCGCTTCACCGGTGGCGAGATCACCGGCGAGTTCCTGATGAGCCTGGGCTACCTGCCGGGCGCGCATGCCGAGGACTGCCCGGTGCATGCAACGCTGCTGAAGCTGGCACCACCGTGGGTACAGGCAGCGCGCGGCTGATGCGCATCCGCCGGGCATGGCCCGGCGCTACCGGGGCGCGTGGCGCCTGGGCAGGCGATCCGCCGAATGCGGAATCAGACGCCCATGTAGCGGCCCGGGCGGTGGTTGAACATCAGCACCAGGCTGAGCACCACCGCACCGATGGCCGAGTACATCACTTTGGACGGCGACAGCACGAAGAACGCGGCCACCATCAGGCACGCATCGAAGGACATCTGCACCTTGCCGGCGCTCCAGCCGCGGGTGCGCTGCAGGTACACCGCCAGGATGCCGATGCCGCCGAGGCTGGCGCGGTGGCGGATGAAGAACAGGATGCCCAGCCCGGACAGCGCGCCACCAACCAGCGCCGAGTACAGCGGCGCGATATGCGAAAAGTCCGCCCAGCGCGGCAGGATGTCGGTGAGCAGGCCGCAGGCAGTGACCGCTGCGAACGTCTTCAGGGTGAATTCCCAGCCCATGCGGCGCACGGCCACCCAGTAGAACGGCAGGTTGACCAGCACGAACACCAGACCGAAGTTCCAGCCCATCGAATAGTGCAGCAGGAAAGCCATGCCGGCCATGCCGCCGATCATCAGCCCGCCCTTGGCGAAGATCGCCAGGCCCAGTGAGGCCACGAGCATGGCCAGCACCATGCCCTGCACGTCCTCGGCGACCGAGTGGCGCAGCGCCTTCTCATCGGCGGGGGTGCCGGCAACATCGGGCGGCGGGGTCAGCGGGCCAGCGGTGACCAGGTGGCCGTCAGCGTCGTCGCACGGCGCCGGGCCATGGGATTGGAGGGACATACAGGTGGGGGCACTACGGGTGGGGAGCGGTATTAGACACGATCTGCATGACAGTTGCAGATGAAATCGTTCAGTTGGGAGTTGCGGCGAACGGCGCAGCCCCTCGTGGCTGGGCGGCGTAATGCAGTTCAGTGGCTTGGCCAGGCGGGGTGAGGCTGCGGGGGACGCCGTGAACCCGTCCTTGGGGACTTGGCCGCGTCTTGCTCGTGTGCGCTGTCCTGCGCACACGGCAAGACCGGGGTTGGGCGTCCTGCCCAACCCGCCCGAGGCATGCCTCGGGCCCATGCCGCGGACACCCCCGCAGCCTCACCCCACCCGGCCTTGGACAGGTTCCGTGCGCGTCCAGCCACGTAGAGAGAGAAGAAGAGCAAAAGCGGGTCGCTTCGCTCGGTGGAGCGGTTGTCTCAGCGCTGGGTGGCCAGGTGGTGGGCGACCAGGGCGTTTGCGTGGCCATGGCCCAGCCCGTGCTCGGATTTCAGGAAGCTGACCAGTTCCATGTGCTTCAGCCCCGGCCGTTTGGCCAGCAGCCCCAGCCAATGCGTCACCGGCTGCCCGTAGGTCTTTTCGATGGAAGGAAAATAGGACGCCGGGCCCTTGGGTTTGCTGTCGGTGCTCATGTGCTGCTCCCTGTTGTTTGGAAAGTACCCATTCGACGAACCACGGAACCACAAATCGACATGGCGCATTAACCGACCAGCACCGGCAACACCGGGCACGCATCCATGCATAGCGTGGATCTACGTGTCGACCGAGGTCGACACCCACCAAGAGCAGGCCATGCCGCTCCACAGGAAGCCCGCTGTTGCTGTTGCTCCGGCTGTGCTGTTGCGGTTGCCGGCCAGCGGCCGGCACTACCGCGGGCGCCGGGCGCAGCCCGGCCGTATCATCCCCTCATGCCGCGTGAAAACCTCAACGACCTGCAAGCCTTCGTCCACGTTGCCCGCGAAGGCAGCTTCACCAAAGCCGCTGCCCAGCTGGGTGTCTCCCAGTCCGCCCTCAGCCACGCCATGCGCGGGCTGGAAGAGCGACTGGGCGTGCGCCTGCTGACCCGCACCACCCGCAGTGTCGCCACCACCGAGGCCGGTGCCCGCCTGCTGGAAACCCTGGCCCCGCGCCTGGCCGAGATCGAAGACGAACTGGCCGCGCTGGCCGAGTACCGCGAGCGCCCCGCAGGCACCATCCGCATCAACGCCACCGGCCACGCCGCCGAATACCTGGCCTGGCCTAGGCTGGCACCGCTGCTGCAGCAGTACCCGGACCTGAAGGTCGAGCTGACCACCGATTACGGCTTGGCCGACATCGTCGCCGAGCGCTACGACATCGGCATCCGTCTCGGTGAGCGCCTGGCACGCGACATGGTGGCGCTGCCGATCAGTCCGCCGCTGCGCATGCGCGTGGTGGGGGCACCGTCGTACTTCCGCCGGCACGTGGCGCCGGTGCATCCGCACGATCTGGCCGCGCACAACTGCATCACCCTGCGCCTGCCCACCCATGGCGGCCTGATGCCGTGGGATTTCGGTCAGGATGGCCACGAACTGAGCATCCGCGTCTCCGGCCAATGGACCTTCAACACCATGGGCATGACGCGGGCTGCGGCGCTGGCCGGCAGCGGATTGGCCTGGCTGCCCGAAGACCAGGTGCAGGCGGCCCTGCTGGAAGGCCGCCTGCAATCAACACTGGATGACTGGTGCCCGCACTTCGATGGCTACTACGCGTATTACCCGTCACGCCGGCATGTCACCGTGGCGATGCGTACGGTGCTTGATGCGCTGCGCGGACCGATGGTGGGGTGAGGCGTGCGGACCAACGGTCCGCACCCAGCACAGGACGAGAGTCCGCGCCCACTGCGATCAGCCCTTGGCCTGTGCCGCACGCTGTGCGTTGTAGCGCTCGCCGACGATGGCGATCTCCTGCAGCGTCTGCGCGATGCGCTCCAGCTCGGCGGGAGACAGCTGCAGGTCGGCGGCGGCAAGGTTCTCTTCCAGGCGATGGATCTTGGTCGTACCCGGAATCGGCACGATCCACGGTGCCTGCGCCAGCAGCCAGGCCAGCGCGACCTGTGCCGGGGTGGCGCCCCGCGCCGCCGCGATCGTGGTGATGCGGTCAACCAGCGCTTGATTGGCGCGACGCGCTTGCACTTCGAAGCGTGGCACGGTGTTGCGGAAATCGTTGTCGGCGAAGGTGGTGTCGGCGTTGATCGCGCCAGTCAGGAAGCCGCGACCGAGCGGGCTGAACGGCACGAAGCCGATGCCGAGTTCCTGCAGCGCCGGCAGCAGTTCGCGTTCCGGTTCGCGCCACCACAGCGAGTACTCGCTCTGCACTGCGGCCACCGGTTGCACGGCATGCGCGCGACGCACCGTGGCGGCGCTGGCTTCGGACAAGCCGAAGTGGCGCACCTTGCCCTCGGCGATCAGGTCACGCACGGTGCCGGCCACATCCTCGATCGGCACGTTCGGATCCACGCGGTGCTGGTAGAACAGGTCGATGTAGTCGGTGCGCAGGCGCTTGAGGCTGGCTTCGGCCACCGCACGGATGTTCTGCGGACGACTGTCCAGGCCGGTGTCGACCTGTGCGTCCTTGAAGCCGAACTTGGTGGCGATCACCAGCTTGTCGCGGTGCGGTGCCAGCGCCCTGCCGAGCAGGTCTTCGTTGGTATATGGACCATAGACTTCGGCGGTGTCGAAGAAGGTCACGCCGCGTTCGACCGCGGCGTGCAGCAGGGCGATGCCCTGGCTCTGCTCGACGGCGGGACCGTAGCCGTGGCTCAGGCCCATGCAGCCCAGGCCCAGGGCGGAGACTTTCAGGCCGCTGCGGCCGAGTTCACGTGTCTGCATCGTCGTGCTCCAGTAAGGGAGCGATGACGATACGCCTGCAGGGGCAGCGGATTGAACGACCTGGATGGCAGTCGGTCATGACTGGATCTCATGAATGCCGTCCTGCCATCCATCGCACTGCCGCCGGCAGCGGCACCTACGTTACCGGACCTCTGAAATCTCCACGCCATCCAACCCCTGCGACAGGGTGCGGGCATCGCCGCCCTGGCTGAGCTTGATGCGCAGGCGCACTTCGTTCTGGGAATCGGCGTAGCGCAGTGCGTCCTCGTAGCTGATCTCACCGGCCTGGTACAGCTCGAACAGGCTCTGGTCGAAGGTCTTCATGCCCAGCTGGACCGATTCCTTCATCAGCTCCTTCAGCTTGTGGATCTCACCGTCGCGGATGTAGTCCTGCACCAGCGGCGTGCCCAGCAGGATCTCCATCGCCACCTTGCGCGAGCGGCCATCCGGCGAAGGAATCAACTGCTGCGCGACCACGCCCTTCAGGTTCAGCGACAGATCCATCAACAGCTGGTTGCGGCGATCTTCCGGGAAGAAGTTGACGATGCGGTCCATCGCCTGGTTGGCGTTGTTGGCGTGCAGCGTGCACAGCACCAGGTGACCGGTTTCAGCGAAGGCGATGGCGTGGTCCATGCCCTCGCGGGTACGCACCTCGCCGATCATGATCACATCCGGCGCCTGGCGCAGGGTGTTCTTCAGCGCGGCTTCCCAGCTGTCGGTATCGATGCCGACTTCGCGCTGGGTGATGATGCAGCCCTCGTGCTTGTGCACGAATTCGATCGGATCTTCGATGGTGATGATGTGCCCGGTCGAATTCTGGTTGCGGTAACCGATCATCGCTGCCAGCGAGGTTGATTTACCGGTACCGGTAGCGCCGACGAACAGGATGATGCCGCGCTTGGTCATCGCCAGCGTCTTGATGATCGGCGGCAGGCTCAGCTCTTCCACGGTCGGGATGCGCGTCTCGATGCGACGCAGCACCATGCCGACCTGGTTGCGCTGGTAGAAGCAGCTCACGCGGAAGCGGCCGACGCCGGACAGGCCGATGGCGAAGTTGCATTCGTGGGTCTTCTCGAATTCCTCGCGCTGCGCCGGCGTCATCACGTTCAGCACCAGGTCGCGGCTCTGCTGCGGCGTCAGTGGCGTCTGGGTGATCGGCGAAATCTTGCCGTTGACCTTGATCGCCGGCGGCATGCCGGCAGTGATGAACAGGTCCGAGGCGCGCTGGTGCGCCATCAGCTTGAGGAACGAGGTGAAATCGATGGTGGTCGCGGTGGTGTTCACGGCGGGCTCCCAATGGGGCATGTACCAGGAATCGGTCGGTGGAGGAAACAGCGCGGGGCCGGCCACGTATTCGCGCGCCCTGCCCCGCCATTGCCTCGCCTTACTCGAACAGACGCTTGTCCTTGGCGTATTCGCGGGCCTGGTTGCGGGTGATCAGGCTGCGCTTGACCAGGTCCTGCAGGTGCTGGTCCAGGGTCATCATGCCGTACTGCTGGCCGGTCTGGATGGCCGAATACATCTGCGCCACCTTGTCCTCGCGGATCAGGTTGCGGATGGCCGGGGTGCCGACCATGATTTCCCAGGCGGCGGTACGACCGCCACCGACCTTCTTCAGCAGCGCCTGCGAAATGACCGCGCGCAGCGATTCGGACAGCATCGAGCGCACCATCGGCTTCTCGCCGGCCGGGAACACGTCGATGATGCGGTCGATGGTCTTGGCCGCCGAACTGGTGTGCAGGGTGCCGAACACCAGGTGGCCGGTTTCCGCGGCGGTCAGCGCCAGGCGGATGGTTTCCAGGTCACGCAGTTCGCCGACCAGGATGATGTCCGGGTCCTCACGCAGTGCCGAACGCAGCGCTTCATTGAAGCCATGCGTATCGCGGTGCACTTCGCGCTGGTTGATCAGGCACTTCTGCGAGGTGTGCACGAATTCGATCGGATCCTCGACGGTGAGGATATGGCCATATTCGTTCTTGTTGATGTAGTCGATCATCGCCGCCAGCGTGGTCGACTTGCCCGAACCGGTCGGGCCGGTCACCAGGATCAGGCCCTGCGGTTGCTGGATCACCTCGCGGAACAGCGGCGGGCAGGCCAGGTCTTCCAGGGTCAGCACTTCGGACGGAATGGTACGGAACACCGCACCGGCGCCACGGTTCTGGTTGAACGCATTGACACGGAAGCGCGCCAGCGACGGGATCTCGAAGGAGAAATCGACTTCGAGGAACTCCTCGTAATCGCGGCGCTGCTTGTCGGACATGATGTCGTACACCAGCGCGTGGACCTGCTTGTGGTCCAGGGCTGGAATGTTGATCCGGCGAACATCACCGTCCACGCGGATCATCGGCGGCAGACCTGCGGACAGATGCAGGTCGGACGCTTTGTTCTTTACGGAAAACGCCAACAGCTCGGCGATATCCATGAGCGGCTACTCCCCAATAACGGCTTCGACTGGAAGGATCTTTCCCCGGGCGGCAGTATAGCCTCCTGATTGAACGGAACGCGTTACGTGGCCACTCCCCTGCCCCAGATCCTGAGCAACCTGCACAACGCCGCCGCTGCCGCCGGGCGGCCACCGCCGCGCCTGCTGGCGGTGTCCAAGTCCCAGCCGGCCGAGGCCGTGGCTGCGCTTGCCGCGCAGGGCCAGACCGCTTTCGGCGAAAACTACGTGCAGGAAGCGCTGGCCAAGTTGCAGGAACTGCAGCCGCTGGGCCTGGAATGGCACCTGATCGGCCACCTGCAGTCGAACAAGGCCGAACCGGTGGCCACGCACTTCGACTGGGTGCAGAGCGTGGACCGGCCCAAGCTGGTCGCCGCGCTGGCCCGCTACCGCCCCGCTGAACGCGGCCCGCTGAACGTACTCATCCAGGTCAACATCGATGACGAGTCGAGCAAGCACGGCTGCGCGCCGGACGACGTGGACGCGCTGGCGGCAACCATCGCCGCCGAGCCGAACCTGCGCCTGCGCGGCCTGATGGCGATTCCTGCGCCGTGGCCCGACGCCGAGCGCCGGCGCGACGCGTTCGTGCGCATGCGCACACTTTTCGAGGCGCTGGCTGCCGGTCATCCCCAGGTGGACACCCTGTCGATGGGCATGAGCAGCGACTACGCTGAAGCGATCGCCGAAGGTGCCACCCTGGTGCGTATCGGTACCGCCCTGTTCGGCGCGCGTCCGCGCCCGGCCTGATTCCAAGGAGATTCCCATGGCAGCTGATTCCATCACCTTCATCGGCGGCGGCAACATGGCCCGCAGCCTGATTGCCGGCCTGATCCGGCAGGGCGTGCCGGCCGCGCACATCCACGTGGCCGAACCGGTGGCCGAACTGCGCGAAAAGCTGGCTGCCGATTTTGGCGTGCAGACCCACGACAACGCGGCCGCTGCGGCGGCGCAGGGCAAGACGTGGCTGCTGGCGGTGAAACCGCAGGTGCTGCGCGAGGTCTGCCAGTCACTGCAGGTGTTGGCGCAGGCACAGGAGCCGTTGGTGATCTCGATCGCCGCCGGCATCACCAGCCCGCAGCTGCAGCGCTGGTTGGGTGGCACGCTGCCGGTGGTGCGCGCGATGCCCAACACTCCGGCCCTGCTCGGCGCCGGGGTCACCGGCCTGTATGCCACGCCAGCGGTGGATGCGCAGCAGCATGCGCAGGCCGAACGCGTGCTGGCCAGCGCGGGACGCACGGTGTGGATCGACGCCGAAGCGCAGATGGATTCGGTCACCGCCGTATCCGGCAGTGGCCCGGCCTATGTGTTCCTGCTGGCCGAAGCAATGGAAGCGGCCGGCATCGCACAAGGCCTGCCTGCAGAAGCGGCGCGCACGCTGGTGGTGCAGACACTGCTGGGCGCCTCGCGCATGCTGGACGAAGCCGGTGAAAGCCCAGCCGAACTGCGGCGCCGGGTGACCTCACCCAACGGCACAACCCAGGCGGCGATCGAAAGCTTCCAGGCCGACGGGTTTGAAGCGTTGGTGGAAAAGGCACTGCGTGCCGCGCAGGTGCGTGGGCAGGAACTGTCTGCCGCCAATGATTGAAACAAGTGTGCCGACCAACGGTCGGCACCCACCGCCATCCACGCATGCGTGGATCTACGTGCCCAGTCTGGCCATGACGAAATCAACGAAACACTGCAGGCGTGGTCGTGGGCGACGGTCGGGCAGGTAGATCAGGTGCATCGGCCGTGGCTCGGGCAGATAGTCGCGCAGCAGTGGCTTCAATCGTCCCGCTGCGATTTCGCCGGCAAGCAGCGCGGTCGGCTGCAGCACCAGGCCCGCGCCCGCCACGGCTGCTTCGCGGAGCGCGTAGCCGTCATTGCTGGTCAACCGCGCTTCCCAATCGACCTGTTCGCCATTGGCCAGCTGCCAACCGTGACCGCCGCGCCAGGCCAGGTGGCTCAGGCAATCATGTCCTTCAAGATCGGCGGGCGTGCGCGGCGTACCACGGCGGCGCAGGTACGACGGTGATGCACACAGACTCATCGCATACGGCGGCAGCGGCCGCGCCACCAGTTCCTGCGACGGCAGCGGACCGACGCGGATGGCTGCATCGAAGCCATCCTCGATCAGGTCGATGCGGCGATTGCTCAGGTCCAGCTCGATGTTCAGCAGCGGCTGTGCCCGCAGCAGCTCGCTCAACACGGGAGCCAGCACGCAGCTGCCCCAGGTGGTCGGCGCACTGACCCGCAACAGCCCGCGTGGCTGCACCTGCAGCCCGGCCACGTCCGCCTCGGCCTGCTGCACCTGTTCCAGCACCTGCCGGCAACCGGCCAGGTAGGCGGTGCCGGCTTCGGTCAGGCGTTGGCGACGGGTGTTCCGCTGCAGCAGCGCGGCGCCCAGGTGCGCTTCCAGCTGCTGGATGTACTTGCCGACCATCACCGCCGAGACCTGCAGGTGGCTGGCGGCGGCGGAAAAACTACCGTGCTCGGCCACTGCGACGAAGGCCTGCATGCAGCGCAAGGTATCCATTGCAAACCCATGGTTAGGAATATGCGAATCATACGCCGCTTACCAAACCAACTGGTGACGGCGCAGACTGCATCCATCCCCTCTCGCAAGGAGCTGTCATGAAGATTCTTCTCGTCGGTGCCAGCGGCACCCTCGGCCAGGCGGTCGCCCGCCACCTGGGCCAGCAGCACGACATCCTCGCTGCCGGCCGCCACAGCGGCAGCCTGCGCGTGGACCTCACCGACGACGCCAGCGTGCGCGAACTGTTCGCGCAGACCGGCCCGGTCGATGCGGTGATCTCCACCACCGGCAAGCTGCATTTCGGCCCGTTGCAGCAGATGACACCCGAACAGTTCAACGTCGGCCTGCAGGACAAGCTGCTCGGCCAGGTACGCCTTGCACTGGCCGCGCAGCACCATCTCAACGCTGGCGGCTCGATCACCCTGACCAGCGGCATCGTCAGCGCGCAGCCGATCCGCGATGGCGCCAACGCCACCGCCGTCAACCATGCGCTGGAAGGTTTCGTGCGGGCGGCGGCGCTGGAACTGCTGCCGCGCGGGCTGCGCATCAACGTGGTCAGCCCGAACGTGCTGGTGGAATCGATGGAAGCCTACGGCCCCTACTTCCCCGGCTTCGAAGCGGTGACCGCACAGCGCGCGGCACTGGCCTTCCAGCGCGCGGTAGAAGGCATCCAGAGCGGCGAAACCATCACCGTCTGGTAACGAGCGTGCCGACCAGGGTCGGCACCCACCAGCACGGTCAGCCCCAGCGCATCGGGCCGTCGCCGCGCTCGCCGAGCACGTCATCCGGGTTGGCCAGGCGGCAACGCTTCAGTGACAGGCAACCGCAGCCGATGCAGCCGGTCAGCTCGTCGCGCAGCAGCTGCAGCATGTGGATGCGTTCCTCCAGTTCCACCTGCCAGCGTGCCGACAGCTTGGCCCAGTCGGCCTTGGTCGGCGCCCGCCCCTGCGGCAGGCTCTCGAACGCACGTGCCACCGCTTCCAGCGGCATGCCCACGCGTTGCGCCACGCGGATCACCGCCAGCCGGCGCAGCACGTCGCGGGCGTAGCGGCGCTGGTTACCCGACGTGCGCAGGCTGCTGATCAATCCCTTGCGCTCGTAGAAATGCAGCGCAGAGACGGCCACGCCGCTGCGACGGGCGACATCGCCGACGCTCATGTCCTGTGCCAGCATCGATTGACCTCAACTTTGGTTGAGGTGGCATGCTGCTACCATCGCCGCCAGATGACAAGCGCGGCCCGTCCGCCCCCGCAGGAACCCGATGCCCTCCCCCGCTGCCACGGCCGATCCGGTCGATTCCTCCATCCTGTCCGCGCGCTACCGCGCCACCACCCTGGGCATGGTCGCCCTGGTCTCCCTGCATGCCTTCGAGGCACTGGCGGTGGCCGCAGCAATGCCGACCGTGGCCGAGGCCCTGGACGGCCTGCGCTTGTATGCGTTGGCCTTCGGCGGCACCTTGGCCACCAGCGTGATCGGCATGACCCTGGCCGGCCGCTGGGCCGACCGCCACGGCCCCGCACGCCCGCTATGGTGGGGCCTGGCCTGCTTCGTGCTGGGCCTGCTGCTGGCGGGCTTCGCCCTGCGCATGGGCATGCTGGTGGCCGGACGCCTGCTGCAGGGACTGGGCGCAGGCGCGATCTCGGTCTCGCTGTACGTGATGGTCGGCCGTACCTATCCCGAGCATCTGCGGCCGAAGGTCTTCGCCGCGTTCTCTGCCGGCTGGGTGGTGCCGTCGATGATCGGCCCGGCGCTGAGCGGTGTGATCGTGCAGCATCTTGGCTGGCGCTGGGTGTTCCTGGCGGTGCCGCTGCTGGCGATACCGGCCGGCCTGCTGCTGCGACCGGCGCTGGCGCGCATGCAGGCTGCAGCCATGGATGTTGCCGATGATGGCCGCGGCAACATCGTGCGCTGGGCCAGCGGCGCCTCCCTGGCTGCCCTGCTGCTGTATCTGGGCGGGCAACAACAGGGCATACCTGCACTGCTGTGCATCGGCGTGGCGATGCTGGCGCTGCTGTTCTGCGTGCATCGCCTGTTGCCCGCCGGCACCCTGCGCCTGCGCCGTGGCCTGCCCAGCGTGATCGCATTGCGTGGTGTGGCCGCTGCCGCGTTCTTCGCCTGCGAGGCCTACCTGCCCCTGCTGCTGCAGCGCGAGCGTGGGCTGTCACCCAGCTGGGCCGGTGCAGTGCTGAGCCTGGGCGCGCTGGGCTGGTTCACCGGCTCGTGGCTGCAGGGTCACCAGCAGCGCGGCTGGTCGCGGCAGCAACTGCTGCGCGTGGGCACACCGCTGATGACCGTGGGCATCGCCGCGACGCTGGCGGTGCTGTTCACTGCGGTGCCACTGCCGGTCGCCCTGGTCGGCTGGACACTGACCGGCTTCGGCATGGGCATGATCTACGCCAGCCTGTCGGTGCTGACGCTGTCACTGTCACCACCACACGAACAGGGTGCGAACACCTCGGCCCTGCAGTTGAGCGAAGCATTGTCGGTGACCACCGCACTGGCGGTATCCGGCGCGCTGTTCGCACTGTTCGTGGAAAGCGCCCCGCATACCGGTTACATCCTGTGCCTGGCCATCACCCTGGGCCTGGCGGTGTTCGCCACGGTGATCGCACGTCGCGTGTAGACGCTCCGGAGAGCGTCCCGTTACGGCCTCGCCACCGTACCCACTTCATCGATGTCCTGGTGCAGGATGCGGCGCACTTCCAGCACCGCCTGCGGCGTCTCCTGCACGCTGTGGCCGGAGATGATCACCTTCTCCGACAACGCGCCCGGCAGGTGCGAGCTCCAGTAAGGCACCAGCCCATCGTCGGATTTCTCCACCGGCAGTTCCGGTTTGCGCTGGGCGATGATGGAGTGGTACTTCAGGCCCGGCGTGATCGGCAGCTGCGCAGCGGCTTTCACGAACGGGTCGCTGGCCTTGAGGTTGTCGATGCTGTTGGGAATCTTCGGCTTGGCCGTGCCATCCGCCTGCTGCTCGGCCTGTGCCAGTGCCAGGAACACATCCTCGAACTTGCCGAGGATGGTCAGCGGCAGGCGCACCAGGCGGCCGATCAGGCGGCCGACCTTGTTGCCGGCGATGTCCGTGCCCTGGTGCGGGGCGGCGATGAAGATCGCACGCTCCACGTTCGGTTCGGCCTTGAAGTGCAGCAACGGACCCAGCTTGGACTGCACCCGCTTCAGGCGTTCGCCCTTCAGGTTGTAGTTGGCGAGCAGATCGTTCCACAGCACATCGCCCGAGTCGCTGACCAGCAGGCGCGCCAGCACGCCGCCCATGCTGTGGCCGATGTAGACCATGTCCTTCGAGGCGCGCGTGCTGCCGTTGGGGTCGAAGTGCTGCAACGTGTCGTTGAATGCGTTGGCGATCTCGTAGCGGTTCAGCGCGATCGGCGCATTGGTCGGGTAGTACACCTGCCACACCTGGAACTGCTGGCGCAGTTCGGGGTCACCCATGATCTCGTTGGCCAGGTTCACCCACGCTTCCGGGCTGCTGCCCAGGCCATGCAGCATGAAGATGATGCGGCGGTTCGGATCCCACGGCTGCATCAGGTAGATGTGCGGCTCGCCGATGCCCTCGCTCATGCCGAACAGGGTACGCAGCGACTGCGTGGCGAACCCGCTCTGCGCCAGCCACAGACCGTAGGCAGCGGTGAAGTTGCCCGCCAGCGGCACCTCTTCGCCATGCAGGGTGATGCGCTCGGTGGCCTCGGGCGAATAGCCATCCAGCAGCACCTGGCGGGTGCGCATCACGTCTTCCAGCGTGTTGCCTTCAAAACGCAGCAATGCCGTGACGTTGATCGAGGACATCTCGCTGTACTCGGGCACCGAATCATCGTGCTGGTGGCGGCGTCCGCGGCGGACGCCCTCCTCCTGCTCGTCCTTGGTGGCCTGCGCCTGTGCCGTTTCGGCCTTGGCCCCTTCCGCGGCGACGGCAGGCACCACCAGCTTCGGCGGGTCCATCACCATCACCAGCTCGGCGCCGAAACCATCGCGGCGATAGGTGCTGCGCATGCCGACGAAGCTGACGGTACCGGCCGGCACCAGCTGCTTGGGGATGCTCTTCAATGAAAGGCGCTGGAAATCGGAAGCCAGCGTCCAGCTGCCCGCCGACACCGGCTTGGTGTAGTCCTCGCCGGCCAATGCTGCGGCACGGGCACGCGCGAACAACACCACGGCGGCCTTCTCGGCAGCATAGTTGTAGTAATCGCGTACCTGCGTCTGCCGATCCTCGAACGCGCGATCGGAGGGCGAGCGCCCGCTGTAGAAAAGATAGGCATAGCCATAGCGCGCCGCCTCCAGCCACGCATCCAGCGCTGCATCGCTCATCGGCGGTTCGTTGGCCGCCTGCTTCTTCGGCGTCAATGCCAGAGCGGCCTTCACCCACAGCTCGGACAGCGTCGACAACCGCTGCTCGACGTTGAGGTCATCGGTCATCAACAGCGTGCTGCGGCAGACCAGGAAGTCCTTCTCGCACTGCGATTCGTCCAGCCCGGCCGCACTCAGCGTCTCGCGCGAGGCGGGGCTGAGCTTGCCGGTGTTGAGCACATCGGCGCGCTTGTTGACCAGGTAATCGCTGGACGCCACCTGCTTGACGGTGACCATCGCGCAGCCGCTGCCGCCCAGCAGCAGGAAAGCAGCCAACAACGCCGGCAGCACGCGCTGCCAGCGGAACAGGATCATCGGGGTCATTGCTGCGGGTCCTGCTCGGTGCCAGGGATGCCCTGGCGGATCACGGTGGAGAAATCATCGTCGGGTGCCATCTTCAGCGCGCGCTCGGTGATGCGGCCCTTGGCATGCAGTTCGGCGTACGGTACGCCAGGCGTGAGCGCCCCCACCTCCTGCGCGTACTCGGCCAGGTAGCCCGAGGCCAGCAACCGGTAGTCCAGCGGCAGGCGCGGGGCGATATGCCGCGCCAGGTCGAAGACAATCGTGGTGCAGTTGCTGGTCAGCGTGTTGTAGAAGCCGGGCGTGGCATCAAGCTGGCGTGCCTGGTCGATGTAGGCAGCAAACAGGGTCTTGAGCTGGTTGCGGTCCATGCCGTGCAGGCGGTACAGGTAGACATCCTCGCCGCGCGCGTTGGTGCGGGTGCGGATGATGTCGGTTTCTTCGGACGCGACCAGCGTCATCTCGAACTTGCGGAAGAAGCCGCCCAGTGCCGAGAACGATTCACCACGCTCCTTGCGGATTTCCAGCGAGAACACCAGATGGCGCCCGTCCTCGAATCCGAACGAGACCAGGGTGTGGGCGATCGCCGGGCCCATCCAGTACGACAGCACCAGATCGGCCGAACGCAGCTGGTCCAGGTCGTAGCTGCGGCGCACCCAGCGCGCGTCGTAGTCGGTCTCGGTGCGCCAGGTGAAATCGCGCACGTTGTCCAGCACCACGTGGCGGCCATCGAAGGATTCCACGTGCAGGCGCTGCGCCACGTCATCGGCCCAGTCGCGGTCCTGGCGTGGGGTCAGCAGCAGCCACCACAGCCCCGCCAGCGCCAGAGCGGCGGCAAAAGCCGCCCACAGCCGGCGCGTGCCACGGCCGCGCGCCACCTGCCAGGCCGCCCAGGCGGCGGCCAGCAGCCACAGCATCGCCGCGGTCACGCCCAGCCAGCCTGGCCCGGGCATCTGGTAGGTCAGCAGACCGGCCACCCACAGCGCCAGCAGCACCATCACACATCCTGTCATCCATCGTCCTGCGGCTTTCACTGGCATCCTGTCGGGGTCCCGGGGCGGCATAGTTAGCCACAAGCCGCCTCACGGCGACATCTACGACGGTTCAGGCTGGCGCCGGCGGGCGCATACTGGCGTCCACCAAGGGTATACAGGGAGCGAGGATGGGCATTACCACCGTGGCCGGCGTCGCCGTGCAGGCGCAGCATCGGGCCAGCTGTCATTGCGGCACCGTCGAGCTGCTGCTGGACCTGCCCGAGGGCATCGTCGACCCGCGCCGCTGCGACTGTTCGATGTGCCGGCGCCGCGGCGCCATCGCCGCCAGCGTGGCCGAAGACGGGCTGCATATCGTGCGTGGGCAGGCCCATCTGCGCCTGTACCAGTTCAACACGCACGTGGCCGAGCACTACTTCTGCGACGTCTGTGGCATCTACACGCACCACCGCCGCCGCTCCAACCCGGACCAGTACGGCTACAACGTGGCCTGCCTGGAAGGCATCGATCCGTTCGCGCTGGGAACCGTTCCGGTCAGCGACGGGGTGAACCACCCCTCTGATCGCACCGGTTAGTGGCGGCTGCGCCGGGGCGGCGGCGCGATCTTCTGCCACGGTGCCATGCTGGCCCGGCCGACGCGCAACGGACGCTTCAACGGCGTTCGACGCGCGGGCAGGTCCGCTGCAGGCGGCAGCGTCGCGGCGGGCAGCGCAGGGCGTGAGGGCCAGAGTCGGTCAAGCAACCACATGGCAGGTCTCCGTGGGGGACGGGGACGATCAACCCTACCGACGCCCGGGCCAAGACCGGGTGATGGCCCTGCGGCAGGAAGGTGACAGCCGACGCCCCTGCCCTCAGTGCACCGGCCGCGCCCTGCCCACCCGCCGTACCAGCACGAAGAACAGCGGCACCAGCACCACCGCCAGCACCGTCCCCGAGAGCATGCCGCCGATCACGCTCATGCCGATTTCACGCCGGCTGACCGCGCCGGCGCCGGTGGCCAACGCCAGCGGGATGACGCCTGCCACGAAGGCCAGCGAGGTCATCACGATCGGCCGCAGGCGCAGGCGCGCGCCCTGCAGTGCCGCTTCCACCGCTGAACTGCCGGCGCGGTAGCGTGCTTCGGCGAACTCCACGATCAGGATCGCGTTCTTTGCCGACAATCCAATCGTGGTCAGCAATCCCACCTGGAAGTAGATGTCATTGACGAAGCCCGCAGCCGTGGTCGCCAGCACCGTACCGATCACGCCCAGCGGAATCACCAGCACCACCGCTACCGGCACCGTCCAGCTCTCGTAGAGCGCGGCCAGGCACAGGAAGATGAAGGCAATCGAAGCGGCGTACAGGTACAGCGTCTGGTTGCTGGCCAGTTGTTCCTGATAGGACAGCCCGCTCCATTGCAGATCGAACCCGGGTTGATCGGCCACCAGCGCCTGCATGCGCTGCATCGCTTCACCCGAGCTGCGCCCGTCGGCCGCGCTGCCCTGGATCTGCATCGCCGGCAGGCCGTTGAAGCGCTGCTGAAGCTGCGGCCCACGCGCCCAGTGGCTGCTGGCAAAGCTGGCGAACGAGGCCATCTGACCGTTGCCACCGCGCACGTACCACTGACCGATGTCGTCGGGCACGCTGCGGTAAGGCTGGTCGCCCTGCATGTACACACGCTTGACCCGGCCGCGATCCAGGAAATCATTGATGTAGCTGCCACCCCAGGCGGCAGACAGCGTGGAATTGATGTCGGCCTGTGCCAGGCCCAGCGCGCTGGCCTGGGCGTGGTCGATGTCCAGCCGCAGCTCGGCCTTGTCGCCCAGCCCGTTCAATCGCACGGAGGTCAGCCCGTCGTCTTCGCCGGCCGCGCGCACCACCTGCTCCTGCGCAGCCTGCAACGCTACGCGTCCGGCCGCGCTGGTGTCCTGCAGCCACAGTTCGAAACCGCTGGACTGCCCGAGGCCGCGCACTGCCGGCGGCGCCAGCACGTTGACCTTGGCATCGGGCAGCTTGCGGAAATAGGCATTGGCGCGCGCGATGATCGCCGCTGCGGTGTTGTCGCCCTTGCGCTCGTCCCAGGGCTTGAGTGCCAGGAAGCCCTGCCCCGCATTCTGGCCGGTACCGGCGTTGTTGCGACCGACCACCACGAACACCACGTCCAGGTTCTGCTTCTCGTGCTCCATGAAGTAACGGCTGATCTGCTCGCCCAGCGCCTCGGTGCGCGCCATCGGCGTGCCTTCCGGCGTGGAGAACTGGAAGGTCACCTGGCCCTGGTCCTCCACCGGCAGGAAGCCGGTGGGCATGCGCGCGTACAAGGCAATCATGGCGATCACCAGCAACAGGTAGAACGCCATCCAGCGCCGCGGACGTGACACCACGCCACCGAGCTTGCCCTGGTAGGTCGACTGGCTGCGTTCGACGCCACGGTTGAACGCGGCGAAGAAGCGCCCCGGTGGCTTCTGCGCCGACGAGGGCTTGAGCAGGGTCGCGCACAGCGCCGGTGTCAGGGTCAGCGCAACCAGCGCCGACAACGCCATGGCCGATGCAATCGTGATCGAGAACTGCCGGTAGATGATGCCGGTGGAACCGCCGAACAGCGCCATCGGCAGGAACACCGCACCGAGCACCACGGTGATGCCGATCAGCGCACCGGTGATCTCGCCCATCGACTTCTCGGTTGCCTCGCGTGGCGGCAGATGCTCTTCGTGGATGATGCGTTCCACGTTCTCCACCACCACGATCGCGTCATCGACCAGCAGGCCGATGGCCAGCACCATCGCAAACAGCGTCAGGGTGTTGATGGTGAAACCGGCCACCGCAAGGACGCCGAAGGTACCCAGCAGCACCACCGGCACCGTGATCGCAGGAATCAGGGTGGCGCGCAGGTTCTGCAGGAACAGGAACATCACCACCACGACCAGTACGATCGCCTCGACCAGGGTGTGGATGACCCCTTCGATGGAGACCCGTACGAACGGCGTGCTGTCGCGTGGATAGGCCACCTGCAGCCCGGGCGGGAACGTAGGCCGCAACCGTTCAAGCTCCGCGCGTACCGCATCGGCAGTGGCCAGCGCGTTGGCGCCGGAGGCCAGGGTCACCGAGAAACCCGCAGCCGGATAGCCGTTGAGGAAGCTGCTGGTCTGGTAATTCTCCGCGCCGATCTCGACCCGCGCCACGTCGCCCAGGTGCACCGCCGCGCCGCTGGGCAGCGTGCGCAGGATGATCGCGCGGAACTGTTCCGGAGTCTGCAGGCGCGACTGCGCGGTGACGGTGGCATTGAGGCTCTGCGTCGCACTGGACGGCAACGCCCCCAGCTCGCCGGCAGTGACCTGGGTGTTCTGTGCCTGGATCGCGCTGCGCACATCCGACGGCATCAGGTCGTAGGCACGCAGCTTGTGCGGATCCAGCCACACCCGCATCGCATAGGCCGAACCGAACACATTGATCTCGCCGACGCCGGCAATGCGGCTGATCGGGTCCTGCACGTTGCTGACCAGGAAATCGGAAACGTCCACCCGCTCCATGCGCCGGCTGGTGTCGTACAGCGAAACCACCATCAGCGAGTCGCCCTGCGACTTGGCCACGGTCACGCCCTGCTGCTGCACTTCCTGCGGCAGGCGGTTGATGGCCTGGTTGACGCTGTTCTGCACCTGTACCTGGGCGATATCGGGGTTGGCGCTCTGGTCGAAGGTGACCGTGATCCGCGCCTGTCCCGAAGACGAACTGGTGGAGGAAAAATACAGCAGGTGGTCGATGCCCTTGATCTGCTGTTCGATCACCTGGGTGACGCTGTCTTCCACCGTCTGTGCAGACGCGCCGGTGTAGTTGGCGGTGATGTTGACCTGCGGCGGTGCGATGTCCGGATACTGCTCGACCGGCAACTGGGTCACCGCAATCGTGCCGAACGCCATGATGCAGATCGCCAGTACCCAGGCGAATACAGGGCGGTGGATGAAGAAGCGCGGCAGCATGCGCTCAGTCCTTTCCGGCCGGCGCAGCCACGGGCGCCGTCTTCATCCGCACCAGCATGCCGTCGGCAAGGCCCTGCGCCCCCGCCACCACCACCTGCTCGCCAGCGCTGATGCCATCAAGCACCAGCCACTGGTTGCCGACCGCGCGGGCGGTGCGGAAGGTACGCAGCCGCGCCTTGCCCTCCTTGTCGACCAGCCACGCCTGCGCCTCGCCCTTGGCACTGCGGTCCACCGCCGACTGCGGTACCAGCAGCGCCTGCTGCTGCGTACCCTGGCCCACCTGCGCACGCACGTACATGCCCGGCAGCAGTTGCCCATCAGGATTGGGGAACTGCGCGCGCAAGGTGATGCTGCCGGTCTCCTGCTGCACATCGATGTCGGCAAATTCCAGCGTGCCCGGCAGCGGGTAGTCGGTGCCATCGGACAGGCGCAGCCGCACCGGCGCGCTGTTGGCCTGCACGCCCCCCTCGGCAATGGCGCGACGCAGCGCCAGGTACTCGTTGCTGGACTGGGTGATGTCCACGTTCATCGGGTCGACCTGCTGGATCCGCGCCAGCGGATCGGCCTGGGCGGATGTCACCAGCGCCCCCGGGGTGAACAGCGCGCGCCCGATGCGACCGGCAATCGGTGCGGTGACCGTGGCAAAACCCAGCCGCGTACTGGCGGTATCGCGCGCTGCCTGCGCAGCCTGCACGGCCGCAGCCGCCTGCTGGCCACTGGCGATGGCATCGTCCACGTCCTGGCGCGCGGCCAGCTGGTCCTTGCCCAGCGCCTGCATCCGCTGCGCCCGCAGGCGAGCGGTCACGGCGGCCGCTTCGGCGGTCTTCAGATTGGCCTGCGCCTCGTTCAGGGCGGCCTGGTACAGCGCCGGCTCGATCTGGAACAGGGGCTGCCCGGCCTTCACCAGCTGCCCCTGCTCGAACAGGCGCTTCACCAGCACCCCGTCCACCTGCGGGCGTACATCCGATTCCTGCGAGGCAATGGTGCGTCCCGGCAGTTCCTGCTGCAGCGCCAGCGTCTGGTTCTGCAGCGTCAGCACGGTCACTTCCGGCGTTGCCTTGCCTGGTTTGGGTGCGTCCTTGCCGCAGCCGGCCAGCAGGGTAGCCAGGGCAAGCACCAGCAGCGGCCGGCGCCAGCCCGCGGCAGGCAGGGAGAAGTACGGAAGGGTCATCGGCAGCAGGTTCCACGCGCGGGGGGAGCGTTCGGCGCCGAATATAGAAGACAGCGCGCTGCGATCCAGCGAAAGACGCATGAAACATTTTTCATTTGCAGTGCACACCCGTGGTTGCGAGGATGCGCAGGTCCCAATATGCAAAGTGGCCCATGCCGCGCGTACTCACCATCGAGGACGACCTTGTCACCGCGGAGGAAATCGCCACCGAGCTGCGCAGCCACGGCTTCGAGGTGGACCTGGCCAGCGACGGCAGCAGTGGCCTGGCGCTGGCACGTTCAGGCGACTACGCGGTGATCACCCTGGACCGCATGCTGCCCGGCATCGACGGGCTGGCCCTGGTCACCACGCTGCGCCATGAAGGCATCGCCACGCCGGTGTTGATGATCAGTGCGCTGTCGGACGTGGATGAACGCGTGCGCGGCCTGCGCGCAGGTGGCGACGACTACCTGACCAAGCCGTTCGCCTCCGATGAAATGGCCGCGCGCGTGGAAGTGCTGATCCGGCGCCAGGGCCAGGCCGCTGCCAGCGACAAGGTGCTGCGCGCCGGCGACCTGGAACTGGACCTGATGAGCCGCTCGGTACGCCGTGGCGGCCAGGAGATCAACCTGCTGCCGACCGAGTTCAAGCTGTTGGAATTCCTGGTCCGCAATGCAGGCCAGGTGGTCACCCGCACCATGTTGTTCCAGGAAGTCTGGGGCTACCACTTCGACCCGGGCACCAACCTGATCGACGTGCATATCGGCCGGGTGCGCAAACGCATCGAACAACCCGGCCGGCCGCAGCCGATCCTGACCGTACGTGGAACCGGTTATGTCTTCGACGCGCAATCCTGACCATTGGCGCTCATCCAGCAGCCGCCTGCTGGGCCTGTACTGCATCCTGTTCGTGGCCTGGTCCAGCCTGCTGCTGGGCGTGATGTACTGGCGCATCTCGGACTACCTGAACGACCTGACCGAATCCGGCCTGCAGCAGCGCGCCCATCTGTTCATGAGTTTCGACGGCCCGGCGCTGGATGACGCGCTGCGCGACAGCCAGCGCTTCGACCTGCACCAGGTATATACGTACGGGCTGTTCGACAAGGCCGGCGTGGCGATGGCGGGCCCGCTGACGGCCATCCCCGAAGGACTGCCGCTGGATGGCAACTCGCACCAGGTAGCGGGTTGGACGCTGGTCGATGGCCGCCACGAGAGCGGTGGCAGCGCGCTCGGCGTGGTGACCCGGGATGGCCGGACACTGGTGTTCGTGCGCCAGAACGGCAAGCTGATGGCGGTCAACAGCATCATCCTCGATGCACTGCTGTGGGGCGTGTCACTGACCGTCATCCCCGGGCTGGTGGGCTGGCATCTGCTGCGCCGGCGCCCATTGAAGCGGATCCAGCAGATCGAAGCGGCCACCAACCGCATCATTGCCGGCGACCTCGGGCAACGCCTGCCGGTATCCAACCGACGCGATGAGATCGATCGGCTGTCGAGCATCGTCAATGCCATGCTGGAACGCATCGAACAGCTGATGACCGAGGTCAAAGGCGTGTGCGACAGCATCGCGCATGACCTGCGCACACCGCTCACGCGCCTGCGTGCACACCTCTACCGCATGCGCGTGGGCCTGGACGAACACGACCCGCATGCGGACCCGCTGGACAAGGCGCTGGCGGAGACCGACATGCTGATGGCGCGCTTCGCCGCCCTGCTGCGCGTGTCCGAGCTGGAAAGCCACCAGCGCCGTTCGGCCTTCGACGAGGTCGACATCGCCGACCTGCTGCAGGAACTGCACCAGTTCTACCTGCCATTGGCCGAAGAGAAACAACAGGATCTGCAGCTGCAGGTGGCGCCGCAGATCGGCATGCTGCGCGGCGACCGCGAACTGCTGTTCGAAGCGGTGGCCAACCTGCTGTCCAACGCCCTGCAGTTCACGCCTGCGCACGGGCGCATCCTGCTGCGCGCGGTGGACGACCACGGCGCGCCCCGGATCGATGTGATCGACAACGGGCCGGGCATCCCGCCGCAGGACCGCACCTTGATCTACCAGCGCTTCTTCCGCGGCAGCAGCAGTGCCGGGCAAGGGCCCGGCTTTGGCCTGGGGCTGTCGATCGTGGCCGCCATTGCCGGGCTGCACAGCTTCCGTGTCCGCGCCGGCAGCGCCCCCGACGGCGGCGCCTGGATGAGCATCCGGGGCGCCGCAGACGGCCTGCCCTGAAGCCGGACTCATCACCGGCAATTGCATTTGGGAATCATTTGTATTTGGAAGCAGGCATCCGGATAATCCGCCGTCACCGCCCTTCCCGGATTCCCCACGATGCCCGCCCTGACGTCGCGCCGCCCGCTGCTGTACACGCTGTTCCTGCCCACCCTGCTGGCGTCGGCCATCGCCCAGGCCCAGGACGGCACTGCGGCCCGGACCCTGGACAAGGTGACCGTGGTGGCCGAGCGCGCCAGCACCGCGACCAAGACCGACACCGCCCTGACCGAGACGCCGCAGGCGATCAGCGTGGTCACCCAGCAGCTGTTTACCGATCGCGGCGCACACAACCTGCAGGAAGTGCTGCGCTACAGCGCCGGTGTCACCGCTGACGCCTGGGGCCTGGACACCCGCAATGACGCCAGTTCGGTACGCGGCCTGGACCCGGTGCAGTACCAGGATGGCCTGCGCCGCAGCTACGGCTTCAGCCCGCTGGCACGCCCGGAGGTATACGGCCTGGAACGGGTGGAAGTGCTGCGCGGCCCGTCATCGGTGCTGTACGGAGCGGGTGCCACCGGCGGCATCATCAACGCGATGAGCAAGCGTCCGACCTTCGGCGCCGCCAGCGGTGAGGTCGGCCTGCAGCTGGGCAGCTTCGATCGACGGCAGCTGCAGGGCGACATCGGCGGTGCGCTGAATGACGACGGCACGGTTTCCGGGCGTTTGGTCGGTCTGGTCCGCGAATCGAACATGCAGACCGATGTCCTCAAGGACGACCGCGTGTATCTGGCACCCTCGATCAGCTGGCGCGGTGAACGCAGTACGTTGACCCTGCTGGCCAGCTACCAGCACGACAAGACCGGCTCCAGCCAGCAGTTCCTGCCGCTGGCCGCCACCCTGCACGCAGCGCCCGGTCGCCGCCTGGATCCGACCACCTTCATCGGCGATGCCGGTTTCGACCGCATCGATTCGCGCGTGTACAGCCTGACTGCCCTGTTCGATCATCGCTTCAACGATGCGGTCAGCCTGCGCTCGGCGGTGCGCTACATCGACGGCAAGACCACCCTGCAGCAGTTGTATGTGGACAGCTACAGCAACCCGGAAAACCCCTTCATCGATGCCGACCGGCGCGTGGTCAACCGCACCGCCTACGGCACGCAGCCGGACATCCAGGTGATCAGCGCCGACAACGCGGTGCAGTTCGACTTCGCCACGGGCGCCTTCCAGCACCTGCTGCTGGCCGGCGTGGACTACAGCCAGTACAAGGAGCAGCTGCAGCGGCTGGATGCCACCGGCACGCCCATCGACGTCTACGCGCCGGTATCGACCGCCCCGACGGTACGTGGCTGGGAGCGCCAGCCGGACCAGGAATCTTCCCAACTGGGCGTGTATGTGCAGGACCAGATCCGCTGGGCTGATCGCGTGTCGCTGGTGCTGGGTGCGCGTCGCGACCATGCTCGTTCGAAGACCGAAGGCCAGCCCAGCCAGACCGACGATGCCACTACCTACCGTGCCGGACTGATCGGCGACGTCGGCGGCGGCGTATCGCCGTACCTGAGCTACAGCGAATCGTTCCTGCCGGTGTCCGGCCAGGATCTGTTCGGCAACGCCTTCAAGCCGATGCGCGGACGCCAGGCCGAAGGTGGCATCAAGTGGCAACCGGCCCGCAACATGCTGTTGACCCTGGCCGCCTACCGCATCACCGAGACCAACCGCCAGACCAACGATCCGGACAACGTGCTGAACGTGGTCCAGACCGGCCAGATCCGTTCCAAGGGCGTGGAGCTGGAGGGCCAGTTCCAGTTCGCCAACGACCTTACGGTCACTGCGGCTTACGCGCGCAACGAAGCCGAAGTCAGCCGCAGCAACTTCGCACTGGAAGTGGGCGAACGCCTGAACGACACCCCGCAGGACCTGGCCTCGGCCTGGGTATCCAAGGGCTTCCAGCTGGATGACGCCGCACGAATGAAACTCGGCCTGGGTGTCCGCCATGTCGGCAACACGGTGTCGCTGGGCAACGGCGGCCGCGTCATCACCCCCAGCTACACCCTGGCCGATGCGCTGGTGGAAGTGCAGGTGACCAACTGGACCTGGGCCTTGAACATCACCAACCTCACCGACAAGCGTTACTACGCGCCGTGCCGCACCTTCGGCGATTGTTTCGCCGGCTACCCGCGCGTGGTCACCGGCATCATCAGCTATCGGTTCTGAGCACGGCAACGGCCGGCGACCGCCGCAGCAGCACAGCCAGCACCCCATTGCTGGCGTGCTGGCCACACGTTACGCAGGTGCGCAGATGCACCGCCCGCCGCCGCTCCCCATGCACGACGCGCATTGCCACCCCCGAGGCAAGCGCCATCAGCGCACTCGTGGCTGACCACGAACGGGCGGCGGGCGATGCGGGTTGGCGTACCGGACAACTCTGGGACTGACCGGCGGATCATTGTGATCCCCACACATCGCCCACCACGGACAGCGGGTCACGAGATCCGCAGGCGCCATCCGTGCGCCTGCCGATCACGTGCCAGAGTTGATTGTGGGACGCCAATCCCAGCCGGCCGATGATGGCCGACGGGGGCATGCTGAGTGCTGTCGCCGAGGCGGTATGTAGGGGTTGTCCGCGCCCGCGCCTCAGGCTTGCCGCAGGTGCGATTTCCAAGGGCAGAACTGCAGGACGAGTCACACTCCGCAGGCATGCACGACGCCGATCAGCGTCGCACCACTGCACGCAGCACAGATGCTCAGCTGGCAATCACGACACCGGTTGCGCTGCCATCGCCAGGAAATTCTGCAGCACCGGCGCAGGCGATTCCGGGCGCATGCAGAACTGCAACTCGAACGCAGCGTTGCCGCCATCCAGTGGTCGATAGACGATTTCTTCGGGACGGAACCCGGCCATGCTGGCCGGCACGATCGCCACGCCCGCTTCCACGGCCACCAGCGACAGCACTGCGTGCATGCCCTGTGCTTCCTGCACGACCCGCGGCGTGAAGCCGGCAGCGGTACACAGGCCCAGCACCTGCGCGTGGAAGCCGATGCCTTCGGCCGACGGCCATGAAACGAACGGCTCGTCCACCAGCGCGGCGACATCCAGCCGTGGCCGTGCGGCCAACCGATGCGCGCGCGGCAGGGCAATGGCCAGTCGATCATGGTCGAACGCCTGCAGATGCAGCTCTGCGGAAATGATCGGCGGAATCAGGATGCCCAGGTCGATGCGTCCCTCGCGCAGCCACTGTTGCTGCTGCCGCGAGGTGGCTTCGTGCAGATGCAGCTGCACCTGCGCAAACGCATGGCGGAACTGGCGGATCAGTGCCGGCAGTCGCCCATAGAGTGCGCTGCCGACGTAGCCGACACGCAGGCTGCCGGTCTGCCCTACCGCCGCTTCCCGCGTGCGCTGCAGCGCCTGTTCGGCGTGCTGCAGGGTTGCACGCGCCTCCACCAGCAGCGTCTGCCCCGCTGCGGTCAGGCCCAGCGTGCGGTTGCCGCGTACGATCAGCCCGGTACCCACCTCGTCTTCCAGGCGTCGCATCGCCGCCGTCAATGGCGGCTGCGACATGTGCAGGCGTGCAGCAGCGCGATGGAAGTGCAGTTCTTCGGCCACCGCCACGAACTGGCGGAGCAGGCGCAGATCGATCATTTCATCGCAGGCAGGGGGAGACCTGCCTAGGGTACGCGTTCAACCGCGCGCGTCGACACTCGGCCGTGCAATGACCGGCCACTGCAGGGCCACCGATTCGATGCTGTCCGCTGCCACCGCACGCAGGTCGCGCGGATAGGCCACGTGCTCGGCTTCCTGCAATCGCAATGCATGGAACTGGCCGTTGCTGGCCCGCAGGGTCCAGCCACCCTGCCGGCACCGCGTAGAGGCAAGGAAGGCGACCCCGGGTGCCACCGCCTCTGGATGCAGTTCATCCGGTTCCCCGTCGATGCCCCACATGCGGGTCTTGGCCACCGGCGACACCGCGTTGACGACGATGCCGTGCTCGGCACCTTCCAGGGCCAGCACATTGACCAGCCCCTGCGCAGCCAGCTTGGCCATCGCGTAGCCGCACAGGCCGCGCTGCGCATACTGCGGGTACAGCGCGCGATCGGAGGTGGTCAGCACGATGCGGCCGCCGCCGGCAGCACGCATCGCAGGCCATGCCGCCTGTGCCAGCCACAGCGGTGTCTTCGCCGCCAGGCACAGCATCTGCTCCAGCGCATCGTCTTCCACCACTTCAATACCGGCGTAGGCCACCCAGCCGGCGTTGTGGATGATGAAGTCCAGGCGACCATGCCGCTGCAGGATGTCCTGCACGAGCGCGTGGCAGCCACTGCGCTGGTTGATGGGGCCGCTGGCGGCTTCGACCGGCAGGCCCTGGGCATGCAGTGCTGCCACCGCTTGGGCGATGCGCTGCGGATCGGTACCCGTGCCGTCCGTCGCGGCGCCCACGTCATGCATCACCACGTGCGCGCCACGCTGGGCCAGCAGGCGGCTGTAGGCCAGGCCGAGGCCACCGGCGGCACCGGTTACCAGGCCCACCTGGCCGTCGAACGAGATACTGGAATTGGGTTTCATCGGCACAGCTTCAACCAGGCGCGCCGGCCCCGGCCAATACTGTTGGCTGCACGCCACGATACGCCGACGCTATCGCGCGTCATCGGCTGAAGCGGCGGGCGCCGGCCACGCAGATCACCGCTGCCACGGTCACCAGCAACATGCCGGCGCTGACGGTCTCGTGCAGCAGCAGCGCCGCCAGCGCCAGGCCGAAGAACGGCTGCAGCAGCTGCAGCTGGCCGACCGCAGCGATACCGCCCTGGGCCAGGCCGCGATACCAGAACAGGAAACCGACCAGCATGCTGAACACCGCCACGTACCCCAGCGCCCACCAGGCCGACGCGGCGACCGCCGTGAACGAGGCCGGACGCATCGCCACCATCAGCGGCAGCATCACCGGCAATGCCAGCAGCAGTGCCCAGCTGATTACCTGCCAGCCACCCAGATGCCGGGCCAGGCGGCCGCCCTCGGCATAGCCAAGTCCGCACACCACGATCGCTGCCAGCATCAACAGGTCGGCCTGCAGTGAGGCTTCGATGCCGTTGCGCGCGGCGTAGCCGACCACACAGGCGCTGCCCAGCAGCGAGAACACCCAGAACGCCGGGCGTGGCCGGTCACCGCCGCGCAGGACGCCGAATACCGCCGTGCTCAGCGGCAACAGCCCAAGGAACACGATGGTGTGTGCCGAGGAGGCGTGGCGCAGGGCAAGCGCGGTCAGCAACGGGAAGCCCACCACCACGCCCAGGCTGACCAGCACCAGACCGGGCAGATCGCTTCTGACCGGGCGCGGCTGGCGCAATGCCAGCAGCAGCACCAGCCCCAGCAACGCGGCGATGCTGGCGCGTGCGGCGGTGACGAAGCTGGCGTCCAGCTCCATCACTGCCAGACGGGTGGCCGGCAAAGAGCCGGCGAAGATCACCACACCGATGAAGCCATTGATCCACCCGCTTGCCGACCGTTCCACACCCTGCTCCAGAAATGCCGGGCAATGGCCGGCCGTGCCCGTCATTGGGCCACCGGGCACGGGCGATACACAGCTACAATCCAGTACAGTCACAAGTAACTGTACTGCCCACAATCCCCTTACAGTCACGCGCATGTCCCGACCGCCCAGCCGCATCGACAGCGTCATCCACGCCGTCCGCTCCCGCATCAGTTCGCGCCTGGATGGCCCGGGCAGCCGCCTGCCCTCGGTGCGCGCGCAGGCCACGGCGATGGGCGTTTCCGTGTCCACCGTGGTCGAGGCCTACGAACGCTTGGCCGCCGAAGGCGTGATCGCCGCGCGCGCCGGCTCCGGCTTCTACGTGGCTGGCCCGGCGGCACCACTGGCGCTGGCGGAAATGGAACCGCGGCTGGATCGCGCGGTGGACCCGCTGTGGGTATCACGGCAATCGCTGGAAACCCCGCCGGGACACCTCAAGCCTGGCTGCGGCTGGATGCCCAGCGACTGGCTGTACCACGATGGCCTGCGCCGCGGCCTGCGCCGCATGGCCCGCGCCGACTCCGCGCAGCTGGTGGACTATGCAGGACCGCTGGGCCTGCCGGCATTGCGGCAGACACTGCAGCGACGCGCGGCCACGCTGGGCATCGACGCGTCGATGGAGCAGTTGCTGCTGGCCGAATCGGGGACGCACGCGGTCGACCTGATCTGCCGCTTCCTGCTGAAGCCCGGTGACTGCGTGCTGGTCGACGACCCAAGCTATTTCAATTACCACGCGATGTTGAAGGCCCATCAGGTGCAGGCCATCGGCATACCGTACACGCACACCGGGCCGGACCTGCAGGTGTTTGCCAGCGCGCTGCAGGAACACGCGCCACGCCTGTACATCACCAACGCCGGACTGCACAACCCGACCGGCGCGGTGCTGTCGGCGACCACGGCACACCGCCTGCTGGGCCTGGCCGAACACAGCGAACTGATCATCATCGAAGATGACATCTTCGCCGACTTCGAGCTGCGCCCGGCGCCGCGGCTGGCGGCGCTGGATGGATTGTCGCGGGTGATCCATGTCGGCAGTTTCTCAAAGACCATTTCCGCGGCATCGCGCTGCGGCTACATCGCCGCGCGCCCGGACTGGATCGAGGCACTGACCGATCTGAAGCTGGCCACCAGCTTCGGCGGTGGGCATCTGGCTGCGCACCTGATGCAGATCGCACTGACCGACAGTGGCTACCGCCGCCACATGCAGGCGGTGCGCACGCGCCTGGCCGATGCGCGCAAGCACACGCTGCGGCAGGTGCAGAAGCTGGGCATCACGCCATGGCTGCAACCCGATGCAGGGCTGTTCCTGTGGTGCCAGCTGCCCGATGGTCGTGATGCATCGGCGGTGGCCAGGCAGTGCCTGCGCGAAGGCGTGGTGGTAGCGCCGGGCAATGCCTTCAGCCAGTCGCAGCGGGCTGCCGACTACGTGCGCTTCAATGTGTCGCAGTGCCAGGACCCGAAGATCTGGCAGGTGCTTGGGAAGGCGTTGCAGCAGCACAGCTGAAGCATCCGAGTGCGTTATCCTGCCAGCCATCCAGGCAAGGAGCGCCCGCATGCGTCGATGGATTGGCATCACCTTGGTCTGCGGGCTGGCCAGTGGTTGCGTCACGTTCGGGCCACCCGACGGCTCGCTGCAGATCGCTGGCTATGCGCCCACGGATGGCAACTGCCAACTGCAGATCACCGCGCCGGGGGCGTCCAACACGGATGCCGAGCCGGTACAGGGCTATTTTCAACGGCACTTGATGGTTCATTCCAGCAGGCTCGGTCGCGTCGCCCTGCTTTGCAATGGCAGGCTGCAGGCCGAACGCAGCTTCCGCTATGGCCGCGACGTGGGGTTCGGCGAGGTTCTGCCGCTTCTTGTTTGCGAACGCAGCGCGCTGGATCTGGGCGGCAGCACGCCGGTCGTACGCATGCGCGCCTTCCAGTCCGACTTCCTGGAATGGAACAAGGCCTCGCTTGCACGGCTGGCAGAGCATGGCCCATCGCGCGGCCAGGCATTGGCCGATGCGTCGTACGCGAAGCTGGTGGAGCACTATGCCCTGCCGGGCACCTCTCGCACTGTCATGCGCCGGCCCAGCGTCGAGTCAGCGCATGATCCGGAAATGGAACAGGTCCTGGCCGTGCATATCCTCGGCGACGCAGCGTCCATACGTACCGCGCAACAGCGCCGCTCCAGCGTCCGCATCCATGAGTACCGGCTGCAGCGCGTACACGATGACCGGCGATTGACCGGCCTGTATCGCCTGGAAGCAGACGGGATGAAGCCCGCGCTCTGAAAACCCCGGGCTCAATGGGCGAGGTAGGTCTCTGCCGGGATGTCCAGAAGCTCCGGACCCGAAAGCGCGGCGCCCCGCAGATCGGCGCCGGTATTCAAGGCGTTGTCGATCGCATTGAGCGACGAACTGCGCTGGCAGATCGCCCGGAACGCGGCGCGTGGCCCTTCGTGGTACATGGCCAGGGCGCGCTGGAGACCGGCAGCGAATACAGGCTCACGGTCGAGCGGTAGTTCATGCAGCTCGCCTTGTGCGTCGGAGGCGGTGAATGTACCGGGCAGCTGCACGCCCAGTTCCATATGACCGATCAGGGCCATGGCGAAGGCTTCAGGCAACCACACCAGCAGGCGTCGCATCTGCCAGTGTTCGCTGCCGAGCGCGAGCAGCGCCCGCTCGGCCTGCTCCTCATCCACGCCCTCCCGTCCCAGCATTGTCAGCGCCAGTTCAAAGGCTTCCGCCGATGGCATCGCGGGGCTGCGAGGGTCCATTCCCGATCTCTTGAATGCATGCAGGCGCAGACCTTAAGCAAAGGCGGGCCACTGTGCAATCGACACTTACCGAGCACGGTAAAGTGGATGTTCGCCATTGCCGCAGGAATCCTTCCGATGTCCTTCTCCGATCCCCACGCCGTGGCCCGCTACGCGGAGGGCCCGCTGCGGCAGGTACCCGGTTTCCTCGGACTGCAGCAGATGAGCCACCTGCTGCTGGCCGAACACGTACCCGATGATGGCCAGGTGCTGGTGCTCGGCGCAGGCGGCGGCCTGGAACTCAAGGCCTTCGCAGAAGCGCACCCGCAATGGCGGATGCTCGGCGTCGATCCTGCCGCGCCAATGCTCGCGCTGGCCGAACAGACCCTGGGGCCGTTGATGGCCCAGGTGACGCTGCTGGAAGGCTACATCGACGATGCCCCGCGCACCGTCTTCGACGGCGCCACCTGCCTGCTGACCCTGCACTTCCTCACCGTTGAACAGCGCCTGCACACCCTGCGCGAACTGCGGCAACGGCTGCGCGCAGGTGCGCCGTTGGTGGTGGCGCACCACAGCGTGCCGCAGGACGCGGCCGGCAAGCATCGCTGGCTCCAGCGCTACGCCGCGTTCGCCGAGGCTTCCGGCATTCCACGTGCCGATACACAGCGCGCGATCGAGGCGATTGCCGAGCGCCTGCCGCTGCTCTCACCCGAACAGGAAGTGGCGCTGCTGCAGGAGGCCGGCTTCGAGAGCGTGGAACTGTTCTACGCCGGCTTCAGCTTCAGGGGCTGGGTGGCACATGCGCCGGCCACACCGGTATAGCGCCGCGACGCACGCTCATGGCACCACGGTGATGCCGATCCGCTGCATCAGCAGCGCGACCTGCTGCACATCGAGCGTGGCGCCACGCAGGTTGGTGCTGCGCAGGTCCAATTCGCCCAGTTCGGAGTTGGTCAGGTCGCAATCGGTGAAGTTGGCGGAATTCCAGTCGACGCCATCGAACTGGCCGCCGGACAGGTCCGACCCTGCAAAACTGGCGCCGCTCACGTTGGCACCGTCCCAGCGGTTCTCACACAGCTCGCACTTCTCCAGCGTCACCCGCGAAAAGTTGGCATAGCGCAGGTTGCTCTTCTTGATGAAGGCACTGCAGAACCAGCTGCGCGTGGTGATCTGATTCATGAAACTGGCGTTGCTGAAATCGGCACCCTGTGCGCGGCATTCGCTGATTTCCAGCCCCAGCGCCTTGATGAAGTTGAAGTTGCACATGCTGATGTCGCACTGGCGGAAGCTGGCTTCCTTCAACGTGGCACCACTGAAACGGCACCCGGTGCGCGTGTCGGCATCGTAGAAAACGCAGTTCACGAACTCGGTGGCGGTGAGGTCAGCGCCGGAGAAATCGCATTCGAGGAACTGCTGGTCGACCACCTTCTGGCCGGTGAACTGATCGGCGCCGATGCGCAGCTTATGGTGAACAGTGGAGGACATGCAGGGTTCCGTGCCGGGTGCCTTGCCATGATGCCGCGCTGGAAAGGCGATGGACAGGACGCGCTCGCGTGGGATTCACCAGCGCTGCAGCCGCAGTGTGTACAGGCGTCCCTATGAGCCGCCACCAACGCCAGATACTGCACATTAACGCACAGACAACCTGGTAGAGCGCATCGGCCGGCAGAGGGCGATCGTGACCGGTGCGCTGCTGGCCTGCGCCGGCGTGCTGGTGCTCACCCTGGTCACGCCATGGCAGGTGTCGTTGGTCGGCTATGTGCTGGCCGGCCTGGGCTGTGCCACCATCGCACCGGCGCTGTTCTCGCTGGCTGGCAGCCAGAACCGGATGCCGCGGGCGATCGCCATCACCGCCGTGTCCACCCTCGGCTTTGCCGGCATTCTTGCCGGCCCGGCGCTGATCGGTTTCGCCGCCAATCACTTCGGCCTCATCGCCGCCTTTGTCGGTGTGGCGATGGCGCTGTTGCTGGTGGCGGTGTCGACGCGCTGGCTGCGGGCGTGATGCGCATGGCGGCGCTTGTGCCGGAGTGTCATGCGCAACCGCCGGTAGCCGATGACGGTTGCCGTTGCACATAACGCGGTGCCTGCCAGGCTGAGCAGCAGCAGCACGACCAGCCGCGCACTGTGCTGCCGCAGCATTGCCGGCAAGTCCCAGCTGTGCAGGAAGGAGAACAGCCAGCGACCTGCGCGCTCGCGCTTGCCCAGCGTCAACAGCGGATCGCCGGTGGCCAGGTCGACATAGACGCGGGTTGCCTCAGCGTCATCGAAATCAGCCATCGCCACCGGAAAGCGACGTACCGCGGCGCCGTTCATCGCCTCTGCAGCGCGTGGGTAGAAGTAGGCATCGGGCGCCTGCAGAATGGTGAATCCGCGCAGCCGCGCCTCGGACATCGCCGCGACCCTGCCCCGCAACCATTCTGCACCGAACGCAGTGGACACCTGCAGTGCGCCGCCCCGCTCCCTAACCACGCGCGAATCGGCGTTGCCATCCAGCACCACCGCGAAAAGTTCACCACCGATGCGTCGCCACTGGATCTCGACCGGCACGAACCGCGGCGTGTGCACTGCAGCCAATAGCGCAGCCGGCTGCGCAATGACACCTGTATCCACCGGCACCACGCCCTGATAGCGCGCAACGTCAAACGAGGCACGAGAGCTGCTGAACACTCCCAGCGGATTCATCGACATCAATCCACTGAAGATCCAGGTGAACACGAATGCGCTCGCCATCAAGCCGATCAGGTGATGCCAGCGCATCCACGGCTCCTGGTACGGCGTCTTCGACCCCGACCGGTATTGTCCGCGAAACCGCCAGCGCCAGATGCCGACCACGACCCCGCTGATCGCGGCCACGGTGCACAGCGCCGACAGCACGATCACCGTCCAGGTCCATACCGGGTCCACCGACTGCATGCGCAGGAAGTACAGCCAGTGCAACCACGCACCCACATAGTTCCAGCGCTGCTGCAGACGCGGCGCATCCAGCACGACTTCGCCGGTCCGCGAGGACACGTAGACATCTCCGGGCTGTGCACCACCGACGCCGACGCGGTACAGCGGTCGATGCGGATCCAGCGCGCGCGAATGCGTCCAGCGGTCTTCGTCCAGCGGCATGGCGCCAACGAAGGCAGGGCCGCCGGCGAACTGCGCGGCGGAAACCTCGGCCAACTGCGCCGATACCGGCGGCAATGCCTGTCCGGTAAGCGCCGACCACGCGCCCACGTTCGCGCCGGAGCGCACCACGTAGGCGGGCTCGCCACGCAGCGTCGTCAACACGACCCGCTCAGGCCCCTGTCGAACGGCTTCCGGCAACACGGAAAGTGCCTGCCAGCCGCGCGCGTCGACCAATGCGGGCAGCGCGGCCAACCGCTCCGCTGGCGTCAGCTTCGGGTAGCCGACGAACAGCATCACCATGCCGCTGACGAACCACAGCAACATCAGCAGGCACCCGCCGATGCCCAGCCAGCGATGCGTCAGGTAGGTCCAGCGTTTGGCGGTGGATCGCAACGACATGACGTGCGTCCTCAGAAGCGATGGTCGACGCTGAACTCGACGCGCCGGTCTGCGCCCAGCAACCACTGCGTGCTGGTGTAGTACGCCGTGGCGTAGTACGCCTTGTCGAACACGTTGAACACGCGCGCGGTCAGCCGTGTGCGCGGCGCGGCCTGCCAGGTCAGGGCCAGGTCGGTGGTGGCGTAACCCGGAAGCTGCAGCGTGTTGGCGTTGTCGGCATAGCGCTTGCCCACGTAACGCACGCCACTGGCCACGCTCCAGTCGGGCTGGAACTGCCAGCTCAACCAGACGTTGGCCAGGCGCTCGGCCACGTTCGGCGGCACGTTGCCATCACGCGAGACGATCACCGCCGGCGTGCCGGTGGCTTCCAGGAAATCCTCGAACCCGGCCTTGAGCACGGTCGCGTTGGCATCCAGCGACCACTGTGGAGCGAAGTTCCAGTTCAACGAAGCTTCGATTCCCTTTGAGGTCTGTGCCCCCACCTGCACCCGCCGGTCGGGCTGCAACGGGTCACGGCTGAGCAGGCCGGTCTTGCGGATGCGATAGGCCGCCAGCGTCCACTCGCCTCCGTCAAAGGCCTGCTTCATGCCAACCTCGACCTGCTTGCCCGTGGCCAGATCAAACACGCCATTGGCCGGGCTGATCATCAACAGGCCACTGACCGGGTCGGCCGCCTGCGAGTACTGCGCATAGAGGGTCAATGTTGGTTGCAGCGCAAAGATCGTGCCCGCGCGCCAGCCGGTGCTGTTGTAGGTCCTGGAGAACGCACGCTGGCCGCTGACCAGGTCATTGCGGTCGATCGTGGCGCGATCGTGGCGCAAGCCCGCGAGCACCGACCAGCGCTCGCTCAGTTCCAGCCGGTCTTCCACGAACAACGCGACCTGTTCGGCGCTGTTGCGGTAGCGCGGCAGGTTGGGGGCATCGCTGCTGAACCCACCGGGCACCGGGTTGAAAGGATCCACCGGCCCCGAGCTGCCCGCATAGGTGTTGTTGGTGTGCTTGAAATGCGCACGGTTGGCATCGAAACCGACGGCGAAACTGTTCGGCAGCCCACCCGCATTGCCCAGCAGGCGCAGCGTGGAAGTCAGTCCGGTCTGGTCCTGGTTGTGGGTGATCTGGGTGTTGCCGGAACGGTCGATCAGGCCGGTGCGCCCGTTGTAGACATAGGCCTCGGCATTGCGCCAGTCACGCTGGCTGTCGATCTGGTAGACGCGCGCGCGCCATTCCACGGTGTCGTTCGGCGTCCAAGCCGCATCGAGCTGGGTCCAGCGGTCGCGGAAACGGATCACGCTGTCGGCCACGTTGTAGTTCTCGTGGCGCAGCGCGTCCAGCTGCCGCCCATCGATCAATGGCGTACCGAAGTAGCGCATCGGCTTCTGGTAGCCCTGCGCATGGGTCAGCGTGAACTGCAGGTTCGTCCGTGGCTGCCATAGCAGCGCAGCAGAGAACGTGGCATCGCCGTTCTGGCCGCGATCGACCCACCCGCTGCTGTAGTTGCCGCTGACATCCACGCGGTAGGCCAACACGGGCGTAAGTGCGCCACCGCTGCCGAAGCCCAGGCGCGCAGTGTCCTCACTGCCCAGGGTTACGCTGACCTCGTTCTCGATGGCGCCGCGCGAAGGCTTCTTCGGCACGATGTTGACCACGCCGCCGATGGCGCCATCGCCGTGGATGACCGAGGCCGGCCCGCGCAGCACCTCGATGCGCTCGATCGACCAGGTATCGAACGGAAAGGTGATGCCCACACCACCGTACTGGCGCAGGCCGTCGTACAGGCGCATCACCGAGGCGCCATCGGTGAAACCACGGCTGGACAGCGCACTCAGGCCGTTGCCGGGATGGGGCATGGCACTGATCGCGCCAGCGCGGGTGATCGCGTCGTTGAGATTGGAATCGCCGCGCTGCTCCAGCTGCTCGCGTGAAATCACCGTCAGGCTGGCCGGCGTCTGCAGCACGCTCAGCCCGAGCGCCGAACCGGTATTGGCGGTGGAGGACAGCGAACCGCTGCGGGTATCGACCACGCGGACGGTATCCAGGGTTGTCGGCAGCACGGCATCTGCAGCAAGCGCAGGCGTCGCCTGCAGGAAGGATGCGCACAACGCAGGCAGCATCGCCCAGCGCAGCGGGGCGAAGTTGGGGGTGGTTTTCATGTGTTCACGGCATGCAAGGCCGCCCCGCACTGCGAGGCAGCAGAAAGAAAGGCGCACGCGGTAGTGCCAGGCCACGCCTGGCAACCCGGGAAAATCAATCAGCGCGTGCGCAAAGCGCTCAGACGGCCAGCAGCACCGGCGGCCCGCGCGCACCCAACGTGCCGCAGATCCGCTGCGGCAACGTCTGCACCGAACCGCGCAGCGCGCGGCACACCGGTGCCAGCAGAATCATCAACAGCAGCACCGCCACCAGCAGGGTGATCAGTCGTGCGGCAATCAGGCAGTAATCGCAGTCCACGCCCATCTCGTGGTCGGCGTGTGGATCGGCCGGCGGCTTCGGTGTCGCTTCGCCATGCTGCATTGCCATCGCGTGGTGGTCGTGATGCCCTTCCATCGCGTGCTGGGTGTGTGCGGCGTGGTCCATGGCCGCCACCGGTGCGGCAGACGCAACAACGTGCCCATGTACCAGCCAGCGGCTCACCAGAGGCGCGAACAGCACCAACAGCATGGCAAGCCATGCCAGGGTCTGGAACCGGCGGTGGAGAACGGAGCGGCGCACCCAGCCATTCTACGAGCCCGGGGCCAACCTTGGACCACGTTCAGGGTTTGGTCCCTGCGACACGGTGACGCAGGGTTCTGGCACCGCCCACATCACGGATCCCCCAGTAGATCCACACCATGCGGGGATGCTCTTCGTGCATCAACTCACGTACTGCGCTTGGCCATTACCGAACGACCAGTTCTCCTTCTTCACTTCCACCAGGTTGATGAACACATCCTCGCGGCGAATACCCACCGCCGCGTGCAGTCCATCGGCAATACCGGCATACAGCGCCTTCTTCTGCTCCAGCGTGCGCCCTTCGTTCCAGGTGATCTGGATGCAGATGAAATCATCGGTGCGGGCGATGCCCAGGTAACCCGGGTCGTACACCAGCGTGCCGGCGTCGTGCTCCTGGAAGATCTGGAAGCGATCGTTTTCCGGCACGCCGACGGCGCGCATGGCCTGGTAGATCGCTTCGCCGACACGCTGGCGATACTCGACGGATTTACCTTTGCGAAGATCGATACGGGCGAGCGGCATGGTGGCACTCCAGGGATGGGAGGGGGCGCGGCAATGGGCCGAGATTACGCCCGCCGAGGGCGGCGGGACAGCGCACGGATGGAACCCTCTGCTTCCATCGATGGCATGCGCCGCGCGGAGTGACGTGATCGCCACGTTCGTGCATGCAGGGTGCCCCCAGGCGCAGGGTCAGCGCGGTCGGTGGATGACGCCATCAGTGATGCGCTGCACGGCGTGCGGGTGCTGTCCCGCACAGATCGGGGAACACGCGCTACGCCCGGGTGCTGTTGCGAAATTTCCTTACAGACCAGTGTGATTGTTCGACTCGATGATCGCCGGGCCGAGGCAGGTTGCCTTGGCCGGGATTGGCGTCTCGAATAAACGAACAGGCTCACTGGATGCTGCGATTTCTATCGCAGCAATGAGAATGCACCGACTGCCTTCAATGGCGGGCGGTGTGTGGGGATCGCAAGATCCGCCAGGCCTTTTCTCCCAGTGAGCTTTTCTGCCTTGGCACGCCAACCCGCACCGTCCGCCACCTTCTCTTTGGAAGGTGGCCCTATGCCAGTGAGGGTTCCACCATGACCAACAACACCGTCCTCATTCCGCGCCTGCACGCTCTGATCGGCGAAATGGCCAGCAACGTTCCCGAAGACCTCGCACGCGAGATCGAGTGCGCACTGAAGGAGCAGCAGTTCCCTCCCGCGCAGCCGATGTTCTTCACCTTCCTGGATGCGATCCGCAGGGGAGAGGGCGAAGACGGCCAGCCGTGCACCACGCAGATGCTCAACGCACAGACCCTCGCCTCCCTCGGCCGTTCACTGTCCGCACTGACCGCCGTACTCGATCTTCTGCACGCGGCAGAGCGCGCACGCGTGGACGGAAATACCGACGAGCAGATCGGCGACTTCCATCGAAATGGTCTGCTGCTGGCCGCGCGCCAGATCGCGCATGCCGCGCAGACAGGTCTCGGCGATGCGATCACAGCGGTGGCAAACAAGCCCGGGTAAATCGCAGGCAACAAAAAAGCCCCCATCGCTGGAGGCTTTTTTCGTTCTGCAACATGGTGGGCGGTACAGGGATCGAACCTGTGACCCTTGCCGTGTGAAGGATGGCATTGGTCCTTGCTTCACAATGCCTTTGCCTGAAACCCCTTGATTTACCGTGTCGTTGCGTCCCGCTGAATTTGGCCGCACACTGCAATTTGCACTTATCACGCACTTACGGGACATGGGAACCAAGCTGACGATCCGCGCCGTGGAGCTGGCCAAGCCCAGCGAGAAGCCCTACGAGATCAGCGACAGCGACATGAAGGGCCTGCTGCTGCGCGTGCAGCCCTCGGGCGTGAAGTCCTACATCGTGACGTGGGGCCGTGGAAAGCGGCGAACTCTCGGCAAGCACCCGGTGATGACGCTGGCCGGTGCGCGCGCTGCGGCACTGGCTGCCCTATCGGAAGCCTCTCAGCACGGCGCCCCAGTGGCTGTGAGCAAGCCCAAGGCGGATATCACGGTTTCCGACGCCTGCCGCGACTACGTGACCGCCCTGGAGAAGGATGGACGCAAGTCCGCATCGGATGACGCCAAGCGCCGGTTTGAGCGTTGCCTCCACGGCGACAAGCTGGGCAAGATCCGCCTCAAGGATCTCCACCAGGATCACATTGAGGCCTGGCGCGATCGCGTTGAGAAAGGCGACCTCCCGCCCCTGCCGGTGAAGCGCGGCCGCCCACCGGTGGCGAAGCCCCTAGCGCGATCCAGCATCAACCGCATTCGCACAACGCTGGTGGCCGCGCTGAATCACGCAGTAGCCCGCCGCAAAGTATCCCCCGATCTTGCATTCGAGTGGAACGCGGTGAAGCCACTCAAGGATGCCGGGCAGCGCCGCAGCCTGTACCTGGAGCGCGAGCAGCGGCGAGCGCTGCTGGAAGCCGCTGAGGGGCCGGTGCGCGACCTGATCGAGTGTGTGGCGCTGACGGGCTGCAGGCCGGGCGACCCGTCGCTGTGCCTGCGCTCGGACTATGACGGTCGCACGGCCAGCGTGAGGTTCCGCAGCAAGGACCACGACCGCAAGATACCGCTCTCCCCCGCTGCCACCGCGCTGTTCGACCGCCTGGCCAAGGGGAAGCTGCCCAAGGCGCACCTGTTCACTCAGGACGGGAAGAAGGTGTGGACGCCCACCGACTGGAGCGAGCTCGTTCGGGATGCCGCAGCGCGCGCTGGGCTACCTGCCGGCGTGACGCTTTACACGCTGCGCCACTGCTGGATCACCGACGCCATCGTGGGCGGCATGGACCTGCTGACAGTGGCGAAGCTCGCCGGCACGTCGCTGGCGATGATCGAGAAGCACTACGGCCACCTGGTGCAAGGCGCAGCGCGCGACAAGCTGGCACAGGTGCAGTTCCTGTAGCACGGCTCAATTTCAGCTTTGCTTTGAAATCAGCCACTTGCCTGCAAACCTCAAAAATGAGGTCTGCTGAGCCCCCAACTAGAGCACGCCAGCACGAATTGCACGCTCTCGGAACTCGTCAACGTCGATCTCGGCCCCGCACGCCTCCCCGACCGCCAGCTCAGAAAGCAGCAGAGCAGCAACCTCCATCTTGCGATTAAATACCTTCAGCGCATCTTCGGTATCGGCGAGAGACTGCTTGAGAGTCTTTCCGCTCGCCTGACCTGGATACGGCTCATCACTGCCAAGTTGCAGCTGGGCCTCCATACGCTGCACGGCACGCGTCAGCATTTCGACAGACGCCTGATACACCTCACGTTGAGCAGCGATCCCGGCTCGAATGCCGAGGGTGCCAGGCGGCTCTAGCCGCCCAGGTTTGAATGACTGTTCCAGTCGATGGACGAGCTCGGCAGACACAGACCGCCCAGCACGCTCGGCAGCGTCTTCGAGTTGCTTTTTCAAGGGCGCGGGAAGGCGCAGTTTGAACTGAACGTCTTGATTGCTCATGGCCGGAATGGTGGACCAGATTGGTCCTTGACCGCAAGGGACCATTGTGGTCCACTGCGCTCAACGGACCACATTGGTCCATGCATGGAGCAAAAATGAACGAACAGCACGAGCGCCTCAGCTACACCACCGACGAGGCGTGCGCCGTCACCGGCCTGAACCGCAATGCCCTGTATCGAGCAATGGCCGCAGGCCAGCTCAGCACTTTCAAGGTGGGCAAGCGCCGCATGGTCTCGGCTCGCGCGCTGCGCGAGTACATCGAAGCGCGCGAGAAAGAGGCCGCCGCCTAAGGGGCAAGCCATGACCAGGTGCCCAGAAAGAGAGACGGCCCACCCGGTAGCAGCCGGAGTGAGCCGTAGAAGCCATCGAACCCTTGCAAGGAACGAGACCATGACGCCCATCGTACACCAACCGATGCCGGCCGCAATCGGGCATATCCCCGTGCCCCTGCCGGACTTTTCTGACACCTCGCGCTGGGCCCAGGTGCTGGTGCGGGACAACCTCAATGCCCCGCGCTTCCAGCAAGGCGACGTGCTGCATGTCGACCTGGGCAGGAACCGATTCATGGGTGACAGCCACTACGTGGTCGAGATCGGCGGACAGCAGATGGTCCGTATCGTGCAGGCCCGCCCTGGCGGGCTGTGGATCTACCCCGTGGGCCACCCGGGCACCGCGTACCCCATCGCCCGAGAGCTGCTGACAGTCCTTGGCGAAGTGATGTACGCCACCACCACGCGGAGGGTCGGATGAAGCGCCGAGCCTTCTACGAGCGCCAGGCAGGCGCTGCCAGCCCAACCGAGTTCGCCTTCCAGTTTGTTGCGTGGATGCAGTCGCGGCGCACGCCAGCCGCACCCAGTGACCTGCTCGACCGCTACGGGATGTGCCGCGCAACCGCGTATCGCTACCTGCGGAAGTATCAAGATGCTTGCGGGGAGGCCTCACGATGAGCTCCAACATCATTCCCTTCCCCGTCCGCAGCCGCGCAACGGCCTGGCCAGATGGTCACCTCGGCGCTGAGCTGGAGAAGCTGGCTCTCTTGCTGCAGGAGCGCGCCAACCGGCAGCCCGGCCACTACGTGTCGCTCGACAAGGCGCGCGCTGCGGCTTTGGGCGCCTACGAGCTTCATCGGGAAGTCCGCCAACAGAGAGCGCAGCCATGAGCCGACAGAAGCGAAAGACCTCAGCACCGCGGCTGCGCGTCAGCCCGAATGCAGAGACGCTCATGCGCACGATGCTGGCCACCCGCGACACCGCCAAGCTACGTGCAATGGCCGCAGACCCTGCCGGGCGGTCGGAGCTGTACCGCCTGCAGCGGATCGCAGCGGCTCGCGTGGAGGAGTTTGAGGGATACCTACAGCTGGCTAGGGATGCCGAAACCATGTTCTCCACCGCGCTGAACACCACGCTGGAGGCCTGAGGGTGGGCGCGCGGATACCCGAACGGAACCGGCCCAAGCACAAGGGCCGGCGAGCCGGTGACACGTTCGTTCGGCTGCCGCATCCCATGATCCAGTCGCCGGGCTTCTTCGCCCTCAGTGGTGCGGCGATGAAGATGCTGCTGTTCCTGGCCGCCCAGTACAACGGGCGCAACAACGGCGACCTGAGCGCTACCAAGTCGATGGTGGAGGCGGCCGGTGTATGCGCAGCGAGCAAGAGCAAGGAACTGCTCACACAGCTGGAGGAGGCCGGTTTCATTGTGCAGACCCGGCACGGCATCAAGAAGCAATGCCATCTGTACGCGATCACTTGGGAGGGCATCGATCGATGCGCAGGCAAGAACCTGGAGATCGCCGCAGGCCCGCCGCGCAACGATTGGCGGAAAACGCATCTTCAACACCCCTCAGGGGTACAAACCGAAACGCAATCTCAACACCCCTCAGGGGACCACCTAACACCCCTGAGGGGTGTAAAAGCAGCATGAGCCAGACGATAAACACCCGTGAGGGGTGCAAATACGGGCAAATCGCCTGTTTTTTACACCCCTCAGGGGCCCCCCTTATAGATATCTACCAAGCGGGAGCGAAGCGGACGCTTGGGGCTGTTGCTCCTGCACTGATGATTCACGCCCTCAGGAGCTAGCGCATCACATCGGGCCCAATGCACAGACTGCGACCTTCGTGAGCGCAGGAAATTGCCGCCTTTGACCCTGCCGGTTACGAGCCTTACCCCCATGCGTCACAACGGTTTTGCTACCGGGGGCACTGCGGCAAAGACAAGAGATTGTCGGGAGTATCTATGTCGGCTTCGGTGCGGAGGTACTTCCCCAGCAACCTCGTAGCTACAACGATGTTTCGCTTGTGCCCACCCACGTGCGTGTACAGCTTGAGAGTGCCGGATTCGATTCCCTTGATCGCATCGTCAAGACTCAACGTCCACATGGTCAGCAGAGAGCCGCCTCCACCAACCGCCTCGATACGCGAGTACGGGTCCTCTCGATCCGACTTCCTTATGCAACTCACTTCTCGTTCTTCCGTTATCAAGCTCATATACCTCTACCTAGGTGTGCCAGGACTACCCTGGCACGCCGAAAGTACGCTCAGATCTCATCGGCCCCTATTCATCCGACGCGAGCTATCTGCGCACGCTGCACAGGGAAGGCACCTCGCCCCAAGTCGTATACAGGCACGGGCCGCTCTCCCCCTCTGCACCCGGCGCACCACATTCACCGCTGGAGGGAAACTTGAAACCGCATAGCCAGATTGCGCAGAGCTTGGACGCGTTGCGCGCAACCATGGACGGCCGCGCAGATGCGACGGCTGCGCTGCTACGGCAGCAGGCAGAGCATCACGGAATGTGGCTCAGTGCAGATGGGCGCATTGGTGAAGCAGACTTGGCCAAGCTGATCGGCATCGCACCTGGGACGCTGGCGAACAAGCGCAGAGAAGGCACAGCACCGGAGAGCTATGCACTCGGCGGCGGCAAACACAAGATCACCTATCGCCTGATCGATGCCGCGCGCTGGCTTGAGGCGCACAGGAAGTAAATCGGGCAACGCAACTCCACTCAACCCCACGATAGCTGATGGTTGCGGCTGGGCATGATGCAGACACTGGACTCCTACACAGGAGCCCAGCATGACCAAGCCAACCAAGATCGCACGCGGCGTCCAGGCCGTACGCGCAGAGGGCGAGCCGACCGACGTGGCCGGCATCGTCGCAAAGCTCAATGAGGCCTTTGACCAGTTCAAGGCCAAGCACACCGCAGACGTGGACGCCGTGCGTCAACAGGTGGATGAGAACAGCACCGCACTGGCTGCGTGGCAGATGAACGGCGGCGGCTCAGCCGATGCGCCCTCTGCGGACCTGGACGGCGGCGGCATCAAGGTGCTGCGCACTCCGGCCGACTTCCGTGCGCACTACGCCAGCCGCCGCGACGGCGACGACAAGCCGCGCGCTGCCGAAACCACGCTGACCGACTTCATGCGTGGCGTGGCCGGCATGAGCAGCACTGAGGCCGTGATGGCTTCGCTCTCCGTCGGCACCGACAGTGCGGGCGGCTATGCAGTGCCGGACGTGGTCATGCCGGGCATCCTGTCCGCGCTTGTCCCGGCCTCCTCGCTGCTGCAGGCAGGCGCGGGCATCGTGCCGATGGGCAGCGGCGCCAAGTCGGTATCCACCGCAGCGATCGACACCCTGCCCACCGCCACGTGGCGCAATGAACTGGGCAACATCAGCGAAAGCGAGCCCACCCTGCGCTCGGTGCAGTCCACCCCGCGCAGCCTGGCGTGCATCGTGCGCGTGTCGCGTGAGCTGCTGGCCGATGGATCGGACGTGGACCGCGCGCTGCGCCAGGTGATCGCACAGGCGTTTGCCAAGGAGCTGGATCGTGTGGGCCTGCTGGGCTCTGGCACTGCGCCTGAGCCGCTCGGCTTGCGCAACACGGCGGGCATCAACACCGTATCGATGGGCGCCAATGGCGCAGCCCTGGCCAGCTTCCGCCCGCTGCTCAATGCCTACGGTTCGATCATCGACGTGAACGCCCCGGCGCCGACCGCCGCGATCATGGCCACTCGCACGCTGATGGACTTCGAGGGACTGACCGACACCACCGGCCAGCCGCTCCAACGCCCGCGCCTGATCGATGACATGTCGTTCGTCCCAACCAGCCAGCTGCCGACCGATGTGGACGCTGGCACGTCCGATGACGCCAGCGAGATCTTCGTGGGCAACTTCAACGGCCTGTACTTCCTGATGCGCGAGGCGCTGTCCATCCAGCTGCTGCGCGAGGCGTACGCCAAGACCGGCGAGATTGGCTTCCTGTGCCACATGCGCGCTGATGTGGTCATCAACTACCCGCAGCAGTTCACCGTCATCACTGGCGTGCGACCGGCTGCGGACTGAGCGGGAAGGACCAGCCGGCGGTGTCCGCAACAACACCGGCAGGACGCGGTGGACTCTTAGGCCACTGAGCGTCCCGAGCAGGCCCGGTAACGGGCCTTTCTCGTTCTTCTGCCGCAACCATACGGATGGATGCATGGACCGTATGGGGAGGCGAAAAGTTTTGGTCGATCCGCTGGCGATACGTGCGCCCCCCTTTCTTCGCGCATCCGCAATTGGAAATACGACCCCCACGGGCGAAGGAGACCCCATGGCAAAGCCACGAACCCCCACCAAGAAGGCCCGCGTATCGGGCGCCGCCATCAAAGATCCAGGCCGGTACAAGAACCGTTCGGAGCCGGCCAATCCCGACCCTATCGGCACGCCGTACAAAGGCATGACCGCCGCACAGGTCAGGGTCTGGAAGGAGTGCGTCTCAAACATGCCCTGGCTCAATGCCGCTCACCGCCTGCTGCTGCGCCAAGTGTGCATCTTGGCCGCGCGTATGGAGACCGGCGAAGACCTCAGCGTGTCATCCACGCACGCGCTCAGTGCGATGCTCTCAAAGCTAGGAGCCACGCCCACAGACGAATCCAAGGTCAGTCACCCGCAAGACAACGAAGACTCGGACGAGCACCTCTTCCACTGAGCTCCTCAAGTTCGCTTGGGTGGAGGGTGGGCGCTGGTGGGAATCTGACGCCGCTCCGGTCGTGAACTAGAAACCAAAAGCGCCACTAGCTGGCTGGCGACCTCTACCCCTCAAACAAGCAGCGCTCCAGATGCGCTCTATCAGGAACGACTCCCTCATCGATGAGCTTGAACAACACCCGCCTGTAAAGATCAATGCTGTCCGCGACGGCCCCATCGGAGAACTTGAGGTTGCCATGAGCCGCTGCTGACCTAGCGTCGTACAGCTTAGCGACCTTCTTCTGCAGCTCCGCTCGCGCGCGACCTGGCGGCTCCAAGTATGCCGCCATGTTGCAGGAGACCCGAAACCTGAGCTCGCTCTTCTCCGATGTAAAAAGAGCCTCTAATGCTCCCCACATCGTTACAAGCATCATCGACTTGTTTGGCATGATCTGAGAGGCATCAAATGCCTCAAGGAGAAGATCAAACGCCGGAGATTGCCTACGCGTCAGCATTGCAGTCTCCCAACTCGCCGCTACCCAAGCTAGACGATCAACTGTTTGCAGTCTGCAATCGTCCACCTCCACTTCGTACTGCACAAATTTCCGACGTTCCTCGAAGACCCTGAGCATGGCGGATGAATCTCCCACGGCAAGCTCAGAAGTGGCCATATTCGACTCGTAAGCGGCCTCTACCTCTGGGTGATACCACAGCCTCAGCAAAGTGATGATCGTGCGCGAAGCCGCTCGCTGAGTATCCTCAGTACTGCTGTAGGATTCTGGGATGACCAACTCTGCCAGCACATCTCTGGCTCCCGGCTGGGGGAAGCTGAGCCAAGGGCCAGGATGATGCTCTCCAAGTGCGCGAGGCGCGGAGAACGCAAAATTCGCTGCAGAGAACCTATGGGCATACGTAGGGCGAAGAACGATCCCATTGCCTAGGTTTACTTCGGGTCCGATGAGCTCAATACCAACCAATCCAATGAACATTCGATCCTTCCGAGCCGTTAACCTTAGTGCACTCTGCGCAGAGCGCTAGTCATTGTTGAACTGGTAATAGTCATGCCGCTCCGCGTAGTCCCGCATGTATTCGTCCATCACGCTAGAGTCTTCCGGATCAACCAGCTGATAGTATTCGCTCGGAGTAAATTCCGAACGTCTAGTGAAGTGGTCTGCTACACCAGCTGCTCGGAGTGCCTGATAGCCAGCCAGCTTTAGGCCACATGCCGAGCAATTGAACCGGTTGGGCAAGACAGTCTGCCGAACGACGATGCAACCGTCGCCGTGCTCAACCTTCTGCTTTCCGACATCTGCTCCCTGGACAGTAGCAACACATTCACAGGCAGGGCAGACGACTCGATGATGACGCTGACCGGCCAATTCATCGCCAAGGCGTTGAGAGGCTTCAGCCAGTAGTTTTCGCTCTGCTTCGTCCTTCGCCTTGAAAACCTTAGCGTGGGCCAAAATGTCCGCCCTGACGTTAGACCCGATGCTCTTGTCGGCCGCTACGAGAGTATCCCTAGCAGCCGCCGCCTCCTCAGGCCCAAGAAGAGCTTCCAAACTTTGGCCGATCGCCGTTGCAAGGACGTCGCAGCATCTGAAGAACCCTGGCAACCAATCTTGAACTCGGAATGCGGCGTAGGCCGCAGCCCCGGTATGAAGCTCCTCATTGCGTCGACCGATGAGGGTTGAGGCCGCCTTAACTTCCTCATCAGTGAAATCCGTGAACAAGACTTTGCATAAGCCAAGAACTTGGACTGTGTTGATTGATCTTGGCGACGAGGTGCCGAATCCAAGAATATGCAACGCGTTCTTTTGATCGCGTTCTGGCTCGGCAAGTAGAAGTGGGCTCACGTGCGCGACGGCTGACCGGCAAAGCAGTTCTAGGCCCATCGATGCCCAAAGCGGAAATACATCTCCCTCACGCTCTTCTTTGAACGCCCGCTCCATGAAAAGAATAGACTTCTGCCACAGCGAGTCTTTGTCCCAACTCATTTTCGCCCCCCAATGTATGCTCTTAGAAGTACCCTGCTCCGATCGATCTCCGCAACGCACCCGCGGCCGTGCAAGCATGTCCAGTTATCAATAAGCAGCGCATTGTCGCCAGAATAGTGAAACTGCATGGCGTCCGATAGCGCTGCATCGACCAGAGCCATGAAGTCTTTAGCGGCATCATTTGCAGCTACCATGTGTGTCGGATCGAATCGAATCGCCCAGCCTGGCATTCCCTCTGCAGTGTTAGTCAGGCCACAATAGATCGGTCCATCTTTCCTTCTGCTACGGAAAATCGCACGCGCACCACTTGGTTGCGCAAGTAGACCCGCCACTTTTAACTTGTCAAGCAAGAGGGTGGGTGTCGGCGAATCACTCGACGACTGCATCAGGATGTACCTCGCCGGCTCTCTCCAAAACGAGGTATCTGTATGCAACGGAAAACGGTCCCAACCGAATACGTCGCTGAAGGAATGTCCCCGCCCCACTCCCTTAGGCAAGGGACGCAGGCACTGAAGATCCGTCACTCCGTGTGTATCAAGGGAGTCTCCAAGCCGCTGGATGCCTTCGGCCGTTTTGAATGAGGGCAGTTCGATCCAGCCCCATCTATCGAGCGCAGTGGCATATTTAGGCTCCAGAGGCTCTTTGGTCACCATGTCAGCCTCGCCATTGAGGAAGACCGCGTTGACACATGCCGTAATTGGCCCGAGCGACGAACCGGACTAAGTCCCAGATGATGGCAATTTCATGCGGCCTTGGCCGACTGGAGTCCACGAACGACAGACAGTCATCAGATGCCTCGCGGCCACAGAGAGGACGGCAGGAACCTATTTGATGGAAGTGTGCATTAAAGGCGGACGCCATCCGCTCAGTTGCAAAGCGAGGGCTTTCAGCTAAGTCCGGGGCAGCGATCATCCTGACCTCCCAAGCTCGACGGTTCTTTAGCGAGACTGCACTTAGGACGCACTTACGAAAAAGCCGGCTCAAGGCCGGCTTTCGCAAAACCTTGATAAATCAAGGCTGTATTGGTGGGCGGTACAGGGATCGAACCTGTGACCCTTGCCGTGTGAAGGCAATGCTCTACCGCTGAGCTAACCGCCCGGTGTGTTGCTGAGCCGCTCATTATAGGGGCTTTTCAGAGACCGTCAACAGTTTTCACATTCGTGTTCACGCGCGTTTCCAGGGGCCGCCGGGCATGGCCCGGCGCTACCGGAATCACATCGTATGCGTCGGCTTGTCCGAACCGGTCAGGCCGGCCAGGATCGTTTCGATCTTGTGGCGCACCGTCTCGCCTTCCTGGCCATCTGCCAGCTGCACGCCGATGCCGGCGGTGCGGTTGCCCTGCGCACCGGCCGGGGTCACCCAGATCACCTTGCCGGCCACCGGCAGGCGCTCGCTGGAATCGGGCAGGGTCAGCAGCAGGAATACCTCATCGCCCAGGAAATAACGCTTGGGCGTGGGCACGAAGATGCCGCCATTCTTCACGAACGGCATGTACGCGCTGTACAGCGCGGCCTTGTCCTTCACTGCCAGGGACAGGATGCCCTGGCGGGCGTTGCTGGCACTC
>Ga0308156_1000717_pt1 | contig 54816 bp, 56 predicted proteins | sample PhyAR2_FD_201041 | JGI IMG/M metagenome (GOLD analysis project Ga0308156, IMG submission 201041) | Phyllosphere microbial communities from UC Gill Tract Community Farm, Albany, California, United States - DLSL A.R2 | ecosystem: Host-associated > Plants > Phyllosphere > Unclassified | place: USA... | reverse complement strand
AGATCTAACCGGAATGACAGTTAAAACTCTTCCACAGCTTCTGGAGCTGATCGCCGATGTTCGTGCCAATGGGCTGGCTATAGATCTGGGTGAAACTCTTGAGGGCGTCTGCACGATAGCAGTAGCGCTAGACACACTTTTTGGTCGTTTTTCTATCTCATTATTAGTTCCAGCGCCACGTTTCCATAAACATGAAGCCTTTTATCGGAAAGAACTCATGCAATGCAAGGAGGCGATAGTTAATGAAATTGGAAGAATAATTTCGGTAGGAGAATAACTAACAACAGGAATAAGTGTTCTCAACGAAATTTGTTAGGCCGCTTGCACAGCCCGGCCCGACCTGCCCCAATATTAGATACAACGATCAGTTGGTAATGGAGTTGACCAGCTTCCCGCTGATCAACACTAAGTACTGTTAGCTACGTCCGCTTTTGGCACAAAGCTGACATTCCAGCCTTTGTATGACTGTAAAAACTACCTTCACGTGATAAGCCGCTTCGGGTTATGACGAGGCGCTTGTGTGACATGCTGGAAAACCAACTTAGATGTTTACTGAAAGCCCGGTTACCCTGGCTAAACGACCCTTAGAAATTTCTAAGGCGAAATAGTCACATAAGTCTTCTCCACGTGTGTTATAACCGAGTTACAAATCGCCACCACTGGCGTTAAAGAGGCATCTCATGAAACTGCGCATCACAAGAGCAATCGGCCTCAGCAAGTTCTCGCCACGTTGGGTTAAGGTTATCTGTTTACGATTGACTAAAAACGATATTGAGCGCTCCCTCAACGCTTTTCTGACAACAATTGATGAATCTGAACTCACTTCGGAGCAAGTCAAAGCATTGAGGGAATGCATTGACAGAATTAACCTGGCAAGAGGAAAGGGGATTCAGGCGTGATCACCTTAGATGCTGACCGCATGATGATTTGAAGGCTCACTTCCTGTTCTTATATTATGTTTCTCATAATATAAATTTTCTAAGCATAAGAATTTTATGATAAGTAATGATAGAAAAGGGCTCAAAGCCAGAGCAAATCAAAAGCTGGAATGATTTTGATAAGAAAGACAAACACTATATTCGTCATCGTTAGCGGTTTTTCACAAGGATGAAGTATAGATTGAATAGAGATGATAGGGCACGGCATTTCTCCCGACAGCAAGAGTAGCGTGTGAATTTGATACTCTCCTCAAGCAAATTTAAAACATCGTTGGATTGTAAATTTCCTCAGTAAATCGCTGACAAATCTAATCTTGCTTAATGTCTCGTGTGGGTTCACTATGTGTCCTCGGTTTGGCATACAGACCTTATGAAAGCAGTTTTAATAAAGCAGTTCTCATTTCAAGTGTTATCCTTAGATACTCTTCTGCATGAGCCTTCTCCAAATTGCCCAGTAAGTCCTCATTTGCAATCAGGCCATGTTCGCCACAACATGTGGCTCAATAAAATTAAAGGAAGTATCTATGTCAAATAAAATGACTGGTTTAGTAAAATGGTTTAACTCTGAAAAAGGCTTCGGTTTCATTAGCCCAACTGATGGTAGCAAAGATGTTTTTGTACATTTTTCTGCTATTCAGAGTAATGATTATAAAACGTTGGATGAAGGCCAAAAGGTTGAGTTCTCGATTGAGAATGGTGCCAAGGGTCCGGCAGCTGCTAACGTTGTTGCGCTGTAATTTCTTTCCTGATGAAAACTTAGCCAAACATGTTTCAAGGGCTGCCTATCGGCGGCTTTTTTGTTATCCCTCGTTTTAAGAGTGCCCATAGCAATGACATATTGACCATGCGAATGAATTCATCGTAATTTATTCACGTGGTGAATTCTTTCTATGCGAAAGGGCGTACCAGTCAACTGCTGTCTGCAGGTATGCGCGCGTCTTTGCTGACTGGGGTAGAGTCACCGGGAGGCACCCGGCACCATGAAAACAACAACACAAGTTTCAAATTCCTTGAGAGCCTGCCATAAAACGCAGGCCTTTTTTTATGACTTGGAAAACTACTGCTACGCTTTAAGTCGTGAGAAGTTACTGAATGCTCGGTGGTTCTCCTGAACCTTATGTGAATCAGCCGATACAGCTTCACTACTGAGTCATTGGTTTCACTCAACCTACCTTACAAATAGTCAACTGATTGGCCCGCTTCAAAAGAGCGGGCTTTTTTTATCTATCCACTCAAATTTTCTGAATGGAGGAGGCAGAGCAAGAGGGGGCTAAATGTCTGAGCATGTTTCTGGCACTAATGTAGTGGCAGGTAGATATTTGATAGCTAGCTCAGTGCACTAAAAAGTGCGGAGAACGACATCAATCTTCTCCGCATTAATAATGCCAGTGCTACCCGCTTGTATCTCTTATATCCCTATGAGGATAAGTTTTTAACTTAACGCAAATGATAACATCTAAAAACTATGCGAATAGTTAATTGTTTTAAAGCTTTAAATAGTTCTTCTTAAGGATTATTTAATTTTTTGCATTCCTCAGAAAAAGGAAGCTCCAGCAGGTTACAACCCTCATAAGGCTGCCGTTTGGCAGCCTTTTTTATTTCTAGCAACAGCACCCGCACTTAGCGAGGTGAGAGACCATGAAAATGAATGATTCAGGGAACATCTTCACGCAGTTCTTCGCGTGGGTAGCAGCTCTGGCGTCAGCCATTGGATTTACCACTCAGGATCTGGTGTTCATGTTCTTTGGCGCTGCTGGTCTGCTTATCTCGCTTGCCTCCTATATTAACGGGCGGGTAGATGCAAACCGCAGGCGTAGAGAGGATGAGAAGCGAACAAAAATGGTCAATGACTACCTGAAAGGCGTTGGTGATAAACCCCTTCACGAGCGTCCTGCTGCTGCAAGCGTGGTCGTTGAGGCATTACAAAAGGAAGGTGAGTGATGGGATCCAGAGCAAAACTGAGTGCAGCGGTTCTGGGGCTGGTACTGGCTGGTGCCCCTGCATCCGTAATTCTCGATCAGTTTCTGAATGAGAAAGAGGGTAACAGTCTCACGGCCTACAAAGATGGCGGTGATATCTGGACTATTTGCCGCGGCGCAACGATGGTTGATGGTAAACCGGTTGTGCAGGGCATGAAATTGACACAGGCCAAATGCAATCAGGTGAATGCTATCGAACGCAATAAGGCTTTGGCATGGGTTGACCGCAATATTTCGGTACCGCTTACCGAACCGCAGAAAGCTGGGATCGCATCTTTCTGTCCGTTTAACATCGGGCCGGGTAAGTGCTTCCCGTCGACGTTCTATAAGCGCATCAATGCCGGTGACCGCCATGGGGCATGCGAGGCAATTCGCTGGTGGATTAGAGACGGTGGCCGCGACTGCCGCCTGACTAAAGGCCAGAAGAACGGCTGCTACGGTCAGATAGAACGGCGAGACCAGGAAAGCGCGCTGGCGTGCTGGGGGATCGACCAGTGAAATTTAATCTTTTACCAATCGCGGTTGTGGTTATTGCTGGTCTGTCAGTCGCTCTCGTTAAGAGCTGCTCAGACACCAGTAGCCTTCAGAGCGATAACGACGTTCTGCGGAGTGACAACTCTTTACAGGGGCAGGTGATCGCTACCCAAGCCTTCAACTTCAATCGATTCAATCAGGTTTCGGAACATGCCAATAGACTTAACTCCCTTATCGACACCAGAACCGAAGAAACCGTAATCGAATACCGGGAGATTCTCCGCCGTGAAAAAACCTGTGATCTTCCTGTTCCTGCTGACATTGCTGGTGGGCTGCTCGAATACGCGTACCGTTTACGTTCCAGCGCAATGCACGCCGATACCCACGGATCTGACGCAGCCGATGATGGTACCGCTGCCTCCAGCTCAATAACATACTGCCAGGCAGTGCTCTGGATTAAGCCTCTGCTGGCCGTGATTGAGAAGGGGAACAATAATCTGGCTGGTATAAGACAGATAGAGCTGGAAAGGAAAAACTAGGGATGGCTCGTCCTTGAGCACACGGGTATTTCTGAACGACGGCTTTACCTGACATAGCAAAGCACCTTTAAATTTTAGAAAAGACTCAATATTTAACAAGCGAACCGCATCAATCCCAAAAAAAAGCCCCCACAAAGAGGGCTAGGGGAGTCTCAGTTTCACATGCTCTTCTTATGGATGTTTCCCTGGAGTTGGCATTCTCCTCATCAGAGTCATGAATAGCCTGGCCGCAACCAAGAGATCAACAAGCGCAAGCGGTTGTAATAGGAATAGCCTCAGTCTGTTGGTGAAAATTATTTTCTCGAATAGTAGATGACTATTGGTATATCCCCATAAAAAATAACCAAATATTTGACGCGTTTTATTGAGTTTTCGAACTGATGATTTACTGCGTTGAGCTATACTCTTGGTTGAGTAAAAGAATGGGAGCGTGTTATGAATATTCATCTACGTAGTACCAAAACAGGTAAAGTCATGACTCAGGAGGAATGGCTACACTCGTTAAATGAATGGGAAGATGAAGGAGGCGCTCCTGGTCATGCTGATGAATTCATAGAAGTTTATAAGAATGATGAAGGAAATGAGGGAACTGTTCCACTTTCTGGTGGTAAAGCTCGGCATATGAAGTCTTAAGAAAAAACATAACTATGGTGGTTCTTTCTTAGGACCAATTGAATGCTGTTTAGTTTAGGGGATGCAAAATTTTAGGGTGCGGCCAATAGTTTACCTCCCTGAGTGGATGCTCTATTTGTAATTTATTTGTAAGTATATCATTTAATATGCCCGGTATTTAATGACATGGAGTCTGGATGTTTTTAGTAACATCAAATGTGTGATTTATTTTCTATATTGCTACTATAATAAATATACAGCAATTTGCTGTCATTATCACTGGAGTTACCCATGAAAGCTAAACATATGAACATCTCTAATGAGCGGTCCCAGGACAGGAATAATGGGAAAGAAAAAGGGAAAGATCGAAACAATGATGAACAGGATAAAAAATCGGCCAAAAGAGATCAGAAATAAAAAGTACATGAATTATTAAGGAGTATATATGTCCGGACGTCCTGATTTTGATGATCCTGCCCCTGATTTAGAACCTTCCCCTCAAGAGGAACCGCTTGACCTTCCTGGAGAGGGACAACCATCAAGTCCACTTGAACCCGATGATAAAAGAGATTTACAGAATTAGCATACAATAATTAAACCGCCTAAGGGCGGTTTAATATAATGATTATTTATATGTCATCTCAGCGCCTAGTTGAATGATTAAATACGTATTTAAGAAGGGTTTTGACGTTTGGGCTGAATACTTATTATCTACGCCCCAATAAAAAACCTAATGCAAAAGCTACACTGGTTAATATAGCAATGCATGTTCGAGGGTTTGATTTTATTTTTGATTTTATATCGTCAGAGTGGCTGCGTATGGCATCGTTGGTTTGTGCTGCGTATTTTTTTGCGGTTTCTATTACAGGATGTTCTGATGGATTAATTGCTCCCCCAAAACTGCCTTCCATATCACCAAGTTTCTCTTGGTTTTTATCTGCGGATTTAGTGAACATATATACTCCTGGGATTGTGTGGTGTATTAATCATAGCAGAAAATAAATATTTTACTGTGAAGGTGAGCAAGTAACATCTTTATAGACTTTACCATGCCTTAAATAGTGTTTTTTTAGTTCCTTTTGTTATATGATATTTTAGTGGGTGTATACATATAGGGGAGTGGTGCATATTTGCCATAATGTCATGAATCATCTATACATAAGTATCTGATTCGCTCATTAACGATTTGTGTTTGATTGAGTGTTAATGAGTTATTTATAGGAGGTAAAATGAATTCTGATAACATCAAGAATGAAATCGAAAAAGAGATTTCGTCTTTCATCTCAAAAAAAATGGTTGAGTTGAGAAAAAAAACAGGGAAGGAAGTCTCTGATGTTGAGTTTATTCCTATAGAAACTATGTCTGGCCTCCAGGGTTATAGTATCAAAATCAAGCTTATTTAACGTTTGCAGTAAGTACTCGGCACCACAACAATCCTAAGTCACTGGCATTGGCTGGTGGCTTTTTTATTGGAGTAAACAATGGCAAAACCGGACTGGGGCGAGCTTCAGCAACGGTTCCTGTCCGACCATGCCGCAACCGGCGTATCACCAAAGGAATGGTGTAAAGCGCAGGGACTGAATTACGCTACTGCCCGCCGATACATCAAGAAACCCATTGCGCAAAAATCTGCGCAGCAAAAATTGCGTGCTGCGCAGAAGGATAAAAGCGCCGATGAGCTGGTGGATGATGATGGGTTAACGACACAGCAAAGACGCTTTGTCGCAGAATACCAGAAGGATGGCAATGCCACACAGGCAGCTATCCGGGCTGGCTACAGCAAAAAATCAGCTGAACAAATCGGCTATCAACTCCTTCAGAAAACTACAGTTGCGCATGCCGTTGCGCAGCAGCAAAAAGCGTCCATTGTGCGCACGCTTGGCGGTGCTGATGAAGTCCTCGCGCAGATGTGGCAACTGGCCACCTTCGATGCTAACCAGCTTTCGCAATATCGCCGCGGTGCGTGTCGTTATTGCTGGGGATTCGGTCACCACTACCAGTGGCGCGATGCAGTTGAGTTTGAAGAGGAAACAGCAAAGGCTGAGGGAAGGGAAGGAGCCCGGCAACCAGAAGACACAGGCGGCTATGGCTACGACCACAACAAAGAGCCAAACCCTGAATGCCCGCGATGCAATGGTGACGGCATTGGCCAGCCTTACTTCCCTGATACACGTAAACTTCCCGCAGTTTCCCGGCTCGCCTATTCAGGCGTGAAGGTTGGCAAGAATGGCGTCGAAATCACAGCCATCAGCCGCGAAAGAATGTTCGAAGCAGTAATGAAACGCCTTGGCCTGGCCGATAGCGAATTCGCGCAGCGCCTGCAGCAGATTGAAATCGAACGCCGGCAGCTGGAGGTTGAGAAACTCCGCAAGGAGCTGGCCGGTGATGGTGAGGACGATGAACCAACCCCAGTGCAGATCAATATCAACGTAGTGGATGCGAGGGCAGACGATGGGGATCAGCCCGACACTTAACATTCCTCAGGCGCGCTTCCTCGCGATGCAGCACAAATTCAAAGCCTACGTTGCCGGGTTCGGTTCCGGTAAAACGTGGGTGGGCTGTGGCGGCATCTGTAAGGGGATGTGGGAACACCCTAAAATCAACCAAGGTTTGTCGTTTCTCTGGATAAGGGGGCGGTCTCGGTAGGGCGCAGTATCGTCGCCAGCGGAAATACGATAACTCTTGGAGCAGCAAACAGCGCAGGGATTGGAAACTATCCAGCCTCTGAATGTGAGCTCGTAGTTTTTGTGGAGAAAGCATAATGGCAGATTATGGCGCACTGATAGCTCTGGATAATGGAAATCCCTTTATTACGCCTCAGTCCACGCCATTTTGTCTCTACAGGAGGGTAGTGGTTAACTCAGTAGCAAGCGGGGCATATCACGGTGCATCTGCAACAATAGCTCTGGACGTTTCATATCCGGCGATGGTTTTTTGCAAAACGAGTGATACTGCTCAGCCCACGGTAGTTACTGCCGCAAGATCAGGGGGAAATATTCTTGTTGGGTCAAGCAATGCTTATGGACAGGCACATACCTTAACGGCTTACATATTTGCCATTTTCCCACAGACATTGCCAAAATGGGGATTTGCTATCTGGGATGCTTCCGGAAAGCTGGTCCTGACAAACGAGAGTCGGATATTGAGTGATCTCGTGACTGTTGGGACACCAGGAGCTGCAACAGGTGGAATTAATATTGACGTCACTTTGCCAGGGAGTTATGCGGTGGCTCCCGCTATTCTTGGTTCCCAGATCATTCAGAACAATAACACTAAACCACCCACTATTGTGAATATCACAGCCTACTCAGGATGTCGGTTTAATGGTTCATCAAGCAGGATTAATGCCGCGCCTTCGACAACGGCTACCGGTTCTGCTGCGGGAGGGACTACGACTGGAATAGCTTTGACGGCAATCAACACGGCTGCATTTGATTAATTGATCGTTTTAAGCGATCAATTAATCGATATTGATCTGTTCAATCTATTTTCATTAATTTTCCCGTCAGGTTAAGTTTCAAAGTACGAATTACCTCAGGGATAAAAAATGAAAAAAATACTCGGCAGTTTGATAATTGTCTGTCTTCTTTCTGCTTGCTCAGCAAACATTTTTGAGAAGCAGCTTCCTGTATGTGAGGCTGTAACCCTTTTAGGTGGGCAGGAACAAACCGTACAGATATATGGTGTGCGACAACTAGCAAGCCAGGTTGAATACAAAGCTGGATATCCTTTCAGCTGGCGGTGGATTAGTAAAAACAACTTCACCAAGTCGACCTGTTCAAAATGAACAACACGAAAACCCGCTCCGGCGGGTTTTTTATTATCTGAATTCAGGAGTCCTTTATGTCGGCAGGTACCATCACCCTGACAAACGGGTCCGCCATTGTTGGCGGTTCCGGAACCTCATTCGCAACAGAACTCACCGCAGGTGACTTCATTGTCTCTACTGTGGGCGGTGTTCCTTTTACGCTGCCAGTGAAAACGGTCGATAGTGGCACGCAGCTTACGCTTGTCAGCAACTTCCCCGGGCCAACGCAATCCGGCGCTGCCTGGTCAGCCGTCCCCCGTGTGGCGCTGAATATGGTAACTGCCGCGCTGGTGGCGCAAAGTGCTGAAGCGCTGCGTGGACTGAATTACGACAAACAGAACTGGCAGCAGGTTTACAGCGCCGCCGGAAATATCACAGTGAAGCTGCCAGATGGTACGACATTCACCGGCCCTTCATGGAAATATCTGTCTGACAATATGGCAACTAAGAGCGGCGGGGCCGTACCTGTTAACCAGGGCGGTACCGGTTCGACAACCGCATCAGGCGCCCGCACAAACCTCGGTTTAGGAAACAGCGCTATCAGAGACGTCGGCGCAGCGGCGGGAACGGTCGCCGCCGGCGATGATTCGCGCTTAAATACTGTCGATCAGAAAGCGGGTGGGAAAATTACGAGCCCAATTACAATCCAGCCAGGGATTAACGGTAACCCCGGATTTGCCATCAATTCTGGGGATAATGGTGGCGGTGGATTGATGAATAATGGCATCAGCCTGATCGTGGCCAGTGGCTATAACCCAAATACAGGTAATTACGTCAACCTCATCAAAGGCACTTGGTATACAGGAGAATGGTCTTTCGGGGGAGCCCGTGGTGGCGGGGCTAATTTTGATAATGTCACACTAAACCTGAAAGGGTCGAATCAGGAAGGGATGGTCACTTGGGTTTTCCATTCCAATGGCGCTGCCACTGGCAATTGGGTAACGGCATCTGATGAGCGTATCAAAGAAAATGTAACGGTAATCGCTGATCCACTTATGAAAATGCAGCAGCTTCGCGGCGTTGAATGGGACCGCCTCGACACTCCTGCGCATGGGTATGGCTTCATAGCTCAGGAAGTCGAGAAGGTTTTTCCTGAAGCAGTTAAATCATATGGAAAAACAACGTTACGAGATGGCTCAGAAATAGAGGATGTAAAATCAGTCGATACCTTCGGTGTGGCCGCCGCCCTTCACCATGAAGCCATCCTTGCTCTAATGGATGAAGTTAGTTGCATCAAAAGGCTAATCAAAGAACTGGATGTAGGGGCTTTGGATTAAAACTACTCAATTGGAGTTTGAAGCGAATAATTTACAAAAGTCATAATTCGAAACGAGAGAGAAACTTAGAAACGAAACGGCGAAGCTTTAAGCAGTGACGGTAGGGCCTGTATCTTGCGGACACTTACAAATAAAACTACTGTATATAAAAACAGTATTTGGGGTGTGTGCAATGGAATTCATCAGGCCAACAGAACTGCGAGAAATTATCGCTCTTCCGCTTTTCAGTGACTTAGTACAGTGTGGTTTCCCAAGCCCTGCTGCTGATTACGTTGAACAGCGTATCGATCTCAATGAGTTACTTGTCGCTCATCCGAGCTCCACCTATTTCGTCAAAGCCGCAGGTGATTCAATGATCGAAGCCGGGATCAGCGATGGTGATCTGCTGGTGGTGGACAGCTCGCGCACAGCTGAGCACGGTGACATTGTCATCGCCGCGGTGGAAGGGGAATTTACTGTTAAACGCCTGCAGCTACGCCCGACCGTGCAGCTCAATCCTATGAACAGCGCTTACTCGCCGATTATTGTCGGTAGCGAGGACACGCTTGATGTTTTCGGTGTCGTGACTTTCATCGTTAAATCTGCGAGCTGAATATGTTTGCGCTCTGTGATGTGAATTCTTTCTACGCGTCATGCGAGACGGTGTTTCGGCCCGATTTGAAAGGGCGGCCAGTGGTTGTTCTCTCGAATAATGACGGCTGCGTAATCGCGCGCAGCGCCGAGGCCAAAGCCGCCGGAATTACCATGGGAGAGCCTTTCTTTAAGCAAAAGGATCTATTCCGGCGCGCTGGTGTTGTTTGCTTCAGCAGTAATTACGAGCTCTATGCTGACATGTCCAACCGGGTGATGACAACGTTGGAGGAAATGAGCCCCCGCGTCGAAATTTACAGTATCGATGAAGCTTTTTGTGACCTAACTGGTGTTCGAAATTGTCGTGACCTGACAGACTTCGGGAAAGAGATCCGCGCTACAGTTCTGAAGCGTACGCACCTGACGGTCGGTGTTGGCATTGCCCAGACAAAGACACTGGCGAAGCTCGCAAACCATGGCGCCAAAAAATGGCAGAGGCAGACGGGCGGAGTTGTTGATTTGTCCAATATCGATCGCCAGCGTCGGTTGTTGGCTATTGTGCCTGTGGAGGATGTCTGGGGCGTCGGCAGGCGCATCAGTAAGAAGCTGAACGCCATGGGCATCAAAACGGCTCTCGACCTCTCAGAGCAGAGTACGTGGATTATTCGAAAGCGCTTCAATGTTGTCCTGGAGCGAACTGTCCGGGAGCTGCGCGGCGAACCATGTCTGGATCTGGAGGAGTTTGCACCAGCTAAGCAGGAAATCGTCTGCAGCCGGTCATTCGGCGAACGCGTTACTGAGTATGAACAGATGCGCCAAGCTATCTGCAGCTATGCCGCCCGTGGTGCTGAAAAACTACGGGGTGAACATCAGTACTGCCGCTTTATTTCTGCGTTCGTGAAAACCTCTCCCTTTGCGCTTAACGAGCCGTATTACGGTAACAGTGCGTCCATAAAGCTTCTTACCCCAACTCAGGATTCACGCGACATCATTAACGCCGCGGTAAAGTGCCTGGACAAAATCTGGCAGGATGGTCACCGGTACCAGAAAGCCGGCATTATGCTCGGGGACTTCTTCAGCCAAGGTGTGGCCCAGCTTAACCTGTTCGATGAGAACGCGCCGCGGGCCGGAAGCGATAAGTTAATGGAGGTGCTCGATCATCTGAACGCAAAAGACGGGAAAGGAACGCTCTACTTTGCCGGACAGGGCATACAGCAACAGTGGCAGATGAAGCGTGAAATGCTCTCCCCACGCTATACCACTCGTTTTTCTGATCTCCTTAGGGTCCGATAATATTTAGCGAACCCATGGCTAACTTAATCTTGTGTTGAAAACTAAATTACTCAAATTCATCCAAGGTACCGATTACCGCACCCTGTTCAATTTGACCAAGCCCAAACTTTCCAACTAGAACATTGCATTCCATGGTAACAGAAATAGTCATACTGCGACCCGGTACTCCAACTTCTTTTCGATGCTCGCCACTTGCATTAGCTGAAATTTCTGCATAAAAGCCGTTTTCGAAACTATAGCTTTCTAAATTAATATCTTCAATATTCTCAAAAATGGTATTTGACATCGCTATAGCGCCTGCGGTTCCTTCATTATCAAAGATATCAAAAGGATAGCTCTCAAATTCATCCCTGCAAGATTCAGCAAGCAGATCGCCAGAAATTAATTTAAAAGGTTGCTCTTCAAATAAAGATTCTAGATGTTCGAAAATAAAATCCGCAGTGAGGTTTTCATTGTCTGAATTTTCGTCATCTACTATCTGTTCTAATCGTTTTGCCAATTCATCATCATAATAAACATACTTTACTTTTCCTAAAGTCTCATTATTGAAATCCTTGTCATTTACTAGTGATTCGAAATCTTCATATCCAAATAGAGACGCTATGATTGAGCTTAAAGCATTAAGGGAAAGATGAATTCCATCTTGACTTAGGCTGCTTTCAACTGTCTGCATGAGATAATATGCAGATGGAAACCTGTTGGTTGCTTGAGTGGCTCTTGCTTTAGCAGAGTCGCTTTCAAATTTTATCTTTTCCAACTCGGCTTGTTTAATTTTTTTCTCTAGGTCTATTTTAGATATATATTCTTTATTTAATGCTTCTTGTGCTAACGCCTCCTGCTCCTTAGCCATGGATTTAGCTTCTAAAGTTTTTTGTTGTAATCTTGAGGTTCTTTCATTTAAATGCTCCAGTACGACATTTCTTTTATTGATGTCTTGCTGGACTAATTGTTCTAGAAATTGTTTGTTAGGGTTTGACTTTAATTTTTCTTTGTTAAGGTTTTTTTGATGATTAATTTTTATTAATTCAATATCAACTGCTTGTTTATGAAGGCTTTCGTTAGCCCAATGCTGAAGGAAATTAATACAAAATGAGAACCAAGGGAAAATAAACAAGTAGAATGCCGCAATGCAGAATGGAATTGTAAATAGTTGATTCCATCCAAGTAAAGGTGTCTCGGAAATGTAGTTATAAAATAAATTTATTCGTTCTGAGGCTTTACCATTTCCCCAGAAAAGTAAAGATAGCTGTCTCCAGTTGCATATCAACCAAGCGCAGAAGAATGTCCCAATAAATGGATCATTTATTTTTGTCTTTGCGTTGCCAGCTATTGATGTAAATATATCATCTAAGAATTTCATTGTTTCAAGCTATAGTGAGTATCTGTAGGGATTAATCTAACAGAAAAAATAATAACATAACAATAAAACTATACATTCATTATTGCTAAGTGGGACTCAACATATGTTAACGAATGTTAAAAGTCGAACTTGTACGGAATAATTGTTGACTTATTGATCGCTTTGTATTAAAGCAAGAGGTTGAGATTTGTATTAACTAATTATGTCAATCAATTCTTTTCCTTGCGATTTAACATTCCCTATATTACGTGACACCGCATGCCAAACAAAGTTCTCTGCTGGCACAGCGCCGTCGACGGCTATATCTTCAGCTTCTTTCCCGCCTATATCCTGACGTATCCACTCCCTGGCGGCTTCTGGTGACAGAACAAGCGGCCGGCGGTCGTGAATATCGACTAGGCCTTTATCAGCTGCAGACGTCACGATGAGAAAACCCTCCGCTTCATCGCCTCGCTCAAACGGAGTGCTGCCGATCGCAGCCATGAATATCGGCTGGCCATCTGCACGGTGGATAAAGTAGGGCTGTTTTTTGTCGCCTTCCTTTTTCCACTCGAACCATCCATCGGCGAAGCATATCGCTCGGCCATGCTGCCACAAAGATTTAAACATTCGACTCGTGGCCGCAGTTTCGACGCGCGCGTTAATCAGTGACGGCTTATCCCACCACCCGGGCGCATAGCCCCAGAACACTGGATCGAGATGCAGGTGCTCGTCGCGTTCGCTCAGAAGCAGAACTTTTGTACCGGGCGCAACGTTGTAGCGTCCAATCGGCTCCGGGTCGTATGCGATGTCACGATCGGCTTCATCGACCAGGTAAGCCAGATATTCTTCACGCGTTTGAGCTTGTGCAAAACGTCCACACATAGAAACCTCCAGCCAAATGTCAGACTGAAAGTATAGGGCAGGGAGAAAAACAGGAATGCGCTGTGTAAAGTTAGGGGCAAATTTAGGGGCAAAAATGCGGAATAGGGGCAAAAAAAGGGCATTAAAAATGTAGTTGTGGGTAGCTTTAGGGAGAAGTTGCTATGCTATAACTACTTGAATAGATTGATAAAACAAATAATATCAATGAGTTGACAAAATCAGCGTAGCTTATTCAGGTTGTATTGCTCTTTTTTGTTAATTTCTTGATTCTGTTGCATTTAGTACTACCTTCGGAGCCAGCAGGGGCAAACATTGTATGCCGCGTATGGTACGGATTCCGGCGGCGAATACCAGCACGTTTTACAGCTGCGTTAAATCTGGAGCCCTATAATGATTCACATCATGCAGGCTTAAGGGTAATGGCTAGTGATGCCGGGGTGATGCGTTATATCGACAAGGGTAGCTTTAAAAAGCCTGACAAACCTGGGAGGGCATCAGAAGGGTGCAGGCTCGCTGGGATAAGTATCACTTTTATCTCAGCTTACAGCACCTCAACCAATTCAAATTCTTCCGCGATCAGTTCCATATCTTCAGAAAAATGGCCTTCGCGGAAGAAAAATCGCTGATGCTCTTTCTGCCAGTATTCAAGGCTTAAATCGCCTTCACCCTCTTTGCGAGCGAATTCTTCATTTACATCGCAAAAACGCACCAGCCGCATTGAAACCAGCCGGATCACACAGACCGGGACATTCTGGCCATCAAGAATTATGTTGTAGCTCCCCATCCGCGGAGCAGACACATCCTGCGCGTACGAGGCAAAAGATCCGCAGGTGGCCGTTTTGATTCCTTTTTTAATAAGGTCCGCAAGCACGCTCGCCATTTCCGGGCCGTCACCCATTTGCCAGGCCACTGCGCCTGGGTACTTCATTTTTAATTCTTCAACCTGAACCATTCAAATCCCTTCTTAACTCTTAACCAAAAGAATCGGAATAGCGGTTTTAGCATAAACCCCCTCGACTGTAGAAGCATAGTCGCCTTTCCTTGCATTTTTAGTTCAGGTGGGAAGGAAAACAAAGCGTTGCGCGTATTGCCCTGGTAAATATATCCTTACGAGGTTATCTGTGTGGTGAATCTGCTGTCTGCAGCCAGGCGCGTGGCTTTGAATATCAGTAACGAGTCACCTGGATGCAACCAGCACCACGCTTTTTCTTAAAATTTTATCCCATTGGAAGGGTTTAACGTGTTCAAGCTTATTTCATCTCTACTGGCAATTTTCCAGCTGTCAGGCTGTAGCTCCGATCTGGTTCTCAGTCCACCTAAGCAACCCGAATACAAGTCAATGCCTGAAATAACCCAGTCTGTGACGCCAACGCAACAGCGTGCCATCATGGCCGGCGAGCGGCCAGACTGGTCAGAAAGAACCCCGATCAATACAATAAAGCGATATTAATAGATACTTATCCACCAGGGCTGCCGTTCGGCGGCCTTTTGTTTCCCCTCAATCTGGTTTACGAGAACTTTTCTGACGCCTGGCATGGTAATTATGACGTTATCAACCATGCTTAAGGCAATGACAATTCAATCACTTCACCGTCGTTGAAGCGGCTACTTCACTTAAATCGAGAACCCTAAATGCGCCATGCATCTATCCCCGTAGCTGCAGCCACGACAATGTTTTTGCTAGGCGTTTTTATCATTAATTTACAGGTTTGGTATTCTGCACGGGCCGATAGCCTGGCAGAGGCGCATTACGTCGTGCGGAACATGAATGTTATTCTTAAAGAAGCTCGTCATGCGACTGAGATGGCAATGCAACTTGCCGAGAATGAGTGTGATGCTGAAGGGCAATATCGGCTGGGCACCGAGGCGGCATTACAGCCTCACCTGAGAACGATCGTTATTCTGAAAAATGATGCGGTCTGGTGCTCCTCGTTACCGGGAAACCGCGTATTGTTGGTCAACAGCTCAGTGCTGCCTGAGTCATCATTACTCCTCGTCCCTTCGGCCAGTACCGTCAACGGTCTTCCGGTTTTCTTATATCAGACAATTCACGCCGGAAGCCGAATCATCGTTAGCATCAGCGATAGCCATATCCGGGATGCGCTGGATATGCCTTTAAATGGCGTTGAATATTCCCTGAGAGTAGGCAATACCCTTTTAGGCCTGACAGGCGATGTGACGGCGGCAGACCCTACGAAGAAAGAGGTATTAATGGTAAAAGCCTCTAATTATCCTTTCTCGGTACAATTCACCTCTCCACCTCTTTTTAGTCTTAAGAGATTATTCAATCGAGCCGGAGGCGTGGTGTTATTCCTGCTGATAATATCGTCTCTCTCTGCTTATATTCTTCAACGCTATATTTCTAAGGATGTTTCACCCGAAGAATCACTGCGCATCGCCATTTACAGAAATGAAATTATTCCGTATTACCAACCCGTTGTGAGCGGCAAAGAGGGAACCTTACGGGGTGTGGAGGTGCTGGCCAGATGGAAACATCCTCAATCAGGGTTTATTTCTCCCGCATCCTTCATTCCTCTTGCTGAGAAGTCCGGTTTAATTATTCCTTTGACTCAAAGCTTAATGAGGCAGGTTGCAATACACATGAATGCTATTGCGACATTGCTGCCAGAAGGCTTTCACGTAGGGGATTAACTTCAGCGCTTCTCATATCGTTGCGTCCACCTTTGTTGAAGAGTGTCTCCACTACAAGCGCAGCTTCACTCAACAGGATCTTAACCTCGTCGTTGAGGTGACGGAGCGTGAACCACTCGACATTGATGAACATCTCGTTAATATATTGAATGAGCTACATAACAACGGATTTGCCATTGCGCTGGATGACTTTGGTACGGGTTATTCCGGTCTGTCCTATCTGCAGGATCTGCATATTGACTACATTAAAATCGACCAGAGCTTTGTTGCCAGGGTTAACGCGAATGAGGACTCAACGCTAATCCTTGATTCGGTACTGGAGTTGGCCAAAAAACTCTCAATTAGCATCGTGGCGGAAGGCGTTGAAACAGAAGAGCAGCTCGATTACCTCACTCGCAATCATATCCGGTTTTTACAGGGTTTTTTCTTTTACAAACCTCTTCCTTTCAAGGAACTGGTCAAAGTTCTCTTGTCGAAGCCAAAAGTTAAGGTCAGGATGGAATAATGTTTATTCGGTTGTTTCTGAGAAAATAAAAAGGGGGGACATCATCCCCCAAAAATGCAGACCATTATTGCTTTAACCACGGTAATATTTTGTTATGTATTGACCGGATGGTCAAATTAATTGTTTTCAACATTCTCTTTAGAATTTTTAAGGTAATGGGTGATTTGGAATATTAGCTGCCTAACGGTTAATTTGACTTTAATCAACATTGTCGCACCCTCTTTAGATTGATGGATGTAATGATTATTGTTTTGTTAAAACAATGCGCTTACGCTGTGTTTTCGACGTAAGATGTTTCAGGTTAATTTTTTAAGAAAAAAATGCTAGCGGTCAACGCATAATGAAATAATGCTTACTTATTACCGCAGTTTAAATGTTAACCAGTAAAGGCCCGGGGCGCAGTTTGCATTTTAGAATAGCCGTCTCACTCTGAGATTTTCGTCAGTTAACGTATAATGCGTCATCCAAAACTGCTCAACACCCCGTGGCTCGTGCTATGACCCTTAATCGCTTTTGTTATTTACTCCTGATTATCGCTGCGATCGGCAGCCTTCTTGCTACCCATTCTCTGGTCATGTGGTTTCTGGCGATCAACGTGATGACGTTGTTCATGTATGGCGCCGATAAAATGGCGGCGCGGAAGGGGATGCGCAGGGTTCCGGAAGCGACATTGCTGGTATTTGGCGTGACAGGTGGCTGGCCTGGCGCCATTGTCGGCCAACAACTCTTTCGCCATAAAACCCAAAAGCAGCCCTTCAAAAGCTACTTTTTCATCAGCGTCGTCGTCAGCATCGCCATGATGGCTGCGGTTTACCATTTTTCTTCTTATTCTCTTTTATGAGCGTTGGCTGGGACTGCTGACGGTAAGGCATATCTTTAATTTATTCCTCCGTCACTGCCAATAGTAGTAGGACTATTCTTAAGTGGTTGCTGTTTTTTGCACAATCTGAATAATACGTGCAACAACACGGACGACAACATCCCATGAAAATAGAATCTCTTATCCTGGCAGTGCTGGTGCTCTTTTCTGCGCCTTCCTGGTCTGCTTTTCAGGAGCGGGAATATAATACCTGGTATATAAAAAATGCGGTCCTTTATGATATGACGCAGACATCGGAAGGTTTCCCGGTCATGGTGAGCGTCTCCCAGCCTGGGAGAAAATCCGCTAATTTACTGGTGTCATATATTACTGAAGGCCGTTGCGGTGAGAATAACCTGCCGCTAAATGTGAATGGCAAAGTACTGCCCGCCAAATATTATTGCGTTCAGGTAGGACAGAACAGAATTGAACATTTTTCCGTGGTTGATGCGGACAGCGTCAATGGCATGGTGACGCATTTAAAATCCGATTTCACGATCCTCCTGCAAAACGATATCAAGATTTGGGCTGCAAACATCAAAACGCCAAAATACGGTTTGACGCCGCGTTTTTAAAAATCCTGCTAAGCTTGTTGGTTGGACCAGGAGCGTAAGCATGATGAACAAAGATGAACAAACCGGATTAGTGGGGCTGGCGATTGGGGCCGCCGTTATTGGGCTGGTTTCAGCGCAAAAACCGATCCATCGCAACAGTATTGTCGATGAACTGGTCAGGCTCGGCAGGCAAAAAGGCGATGGCGTAGAAGATGAGGTTTTCGTTAAGGCTGCCGAGCTGGTGAGAAAAGGGGTATAGCTCATGGCTGAAAGACGTAATGCGAAGTGCCATTGCGGCGCGGTGTCGTTCACCGTTGAGCTCACTGATGGTCTGAATACCGCGCGGCGCTGCAGCTGTTCCTTTTGTCGTATGCGGGGCGCTGTCGTCGTCTCTGCGCCGCTGTCAGGCATTAAGGTGACCAAAGGTGAAGATAAGCTCACCGAGTACCGCTTTAACACGGGAACGGCACGGCATTTCTTCTGCTCGGTATGCGGGATCTACACGTTCCATCAGCGGCGTTCTAACCCAAACGAATATGGCGTTAATGTCGCCTGTTTTGAAAACGTTTCACCTTTTGATTTTCCAGAGGTGAAGGTGATGGACGGCGTTAACCATCCCATGGATGGGGATAGTGGGGTATTTGGATATCTTTCTTTTCGCGAGAAAGGGGAAGAGCAGGCATGATTGCCGCCTGGCCACTCTTTTACTCCTCCGGCTATAGTTGGCAGTGGGTAACTGAAACAGGAGAAACTATGCTCTGTGTTGAAAAAGACGATCCGCGTGAGGCCCCTGAATCAGGTGATAAAAAGCCTCAACCTGTGAAAAAATAACGCGACATACGCGTTTACCCGCCACCGGCACTGCTGGTGGCTTTTTATTTCCAGGGACAATAGTTAACTGCCATCCAGATGGTTTAATAGCGCGCCGAGATGCCCGACGATATCACCAAAATCAAAAATTAACGCCATCCACAGCAATGCTAAAAGGGTAAGTAAGGCAAGGGATACACGACCAAACAACGCTGTTATCCTTAGTGACGAAAGGGCTATCACCGCAGTTTAACCAGCTTACTTTCAACTTTCCCTCAACCAACCCCTTTCTTAAACTGTCTTTTGTGACGAACTTCAAAAAAAACGAGCCCGCATGATTATGCGGGCTCTGACAATCAGAACTGGTAAACCAGGCCTAACGCTACAACATCATCGGTGCTGATGCCGTTGTCTTTGTAGACGCTGTCATCTTCATCCAGCAGGTTGATTTTGTAATCAACGTAGGTGGACATGTTTTTGTTGAAATAATAGGTGACCCCTACGTCAGCGTATTTAACCAGATCCTGGTCGCCCTGGCCGTTGCCCAGATCCTTACCTTTCGACTGCAGGTAGGAAAGGGACGGACGCAGGCCGAAGTCGAACTGGTACTGCGCGGTCACTTCGAAGTTCTGGGTTTTGTTCGCCACGGCGTCGGTGTTATCACCATACGGTGTCATATTGCGGGTTTCAGAATACATTGCCGCCAGATAGATGTTATTGGCGTCATACTTCAGGCCCGCCGTCCAGGCATCCGCTTTGTCTCCACCCGCAGTGGTATTCATGACCTGCTCGTTGGTGCGGTCAGAAGAGGTATACGCGGCACCCGCAGTAATCCCCATGCCGAAGTCATAGGTGGTTGAGATACCAAAGCCATCACCGTTCTCGTGACGCGTGTCGCGACCGTTGTTGGTGCCTTCCTGGTTGTTGCTGGCGTCTTCATTTTTGCCCTGGTACTGCAGCGCAAAGTTCAGGCCCTGCACCAGACCATAGAAGTCGGTGTTACGGTAGGTTGCCACACCGTTGGCGCGGCCGGTCATGAAGTTGTCGGCTTTGGTGTAGGAGTCGCCACCGAACTCAGGCAGCATATCGGTCCAGCCTTCCACGTCGTACAGGACACCGTAGTTACGACCGTAATCGAAGGAGCCGTAGTCACCCACTTTTACACCGGCGAAGGCCAGACGCGTCCAGGACTGATTATCAGACCCTTCCGTGTTATTGGCCTGAATGTTGTATTCCCACTGCGCATAGCCGGTCATCGTGTTGTTGATCTGCGTTTCACCCTTGAAACCCAGACGCATATAGGTTTGATCGCCGTCAGCACCTTTGTTATCGGAAAAGTAGTGCAGACCATCTACTTTTCCGTACAGATCTAATTTGTTACCGTCTTTATTATAAATTTCTGCTGCTTGAGCAGAACCAGCTATTAACAGAGCCGGAATCATCAGAGCCAGTACTTTTCTTTGCATTGTGATATTCCTTTGCAGTTGTTTTTATTTAATTACCTGTTGAGCTTTCAGAATGAGAAAGTTGTCTCATGCTAAATCACTCCCGTGTAAGAGTAATAAAATATAATTGTTACGAACTAAGTAAAATCTAAACCGAATAAATCGGTAGAAATGATCATTGGTTTGATGAATGATTTAAAAGTAACTATATTAAATTGAAATTATTAATCAGGCGTTAATTAAGGTAATCTGGCCGGCGTTATATGCCTGTAAGATGATTCATCCATAATTAACATGAATGCTATTAAGGAAACTAAATAGATATTCAATGATTATCTGGATTCGCCCGGCTTGTCCGGGCTTTTTTTATGGAAAAAAAATGCCCGGACAAGCCGGGCAGGGGAACTAGTCGCTGGTTGGTTTTTCGGCTTTACCCGCCATCTGCGCCAGGAAGTCATAGCGTTTTTGCAGGTCAGCAGCGGCATCTTTCCAGAGCTGCCCGGCCACTTCCGGCTGCTGGGCGTTAAGGCGACGGAAGCGCTGTTCCTGCATTAACGTCTCGGCCAGGGCATCCGACGGCGGACGCGAATCCAGCGCCAGCGGTAATTTACCCTCGTCTGCACGACGCGGGTCGAACCGGTACAGCGGCCAGAAGCCGGTCGCGGTCAGCTGGCGCATCTGGTCGTGGCTGAGGGCCAGATCGTAGCCATGCTCTTCGCAAGGGCTGTAGGCAATGATCAGCGACGGGCCAGGATACGCTTCCGCTTCCTGAATCGCTTTCACCGTCTGGTTAAGCTGGGCACCCAGCGAGATTTGCGCGACGTAAACGTGACCGTACATCATCATGCTCACGCCGAGATCTTTGCGCGCCTTGCGTTTACCGTGTTCGCCGAATTTCGTTACCGCGCCTAACGGCGTCGCTTTCGACGCCTGGCCGCCGGTATTGGAATAACACTGCGTATCCAGAACCAGGATGTTGACGTTTTCGGTCAGGCTCAACACGTGATCCAGCCCGCCAAAGCCGATATCGTAAGCCCAGCCGTCACCGCCAATCAGCCAGATTGATTTTTCGACCAGAGCGTCAGCGTCGGTCAGCAGCTGTTCAGCCCCCGCAACGCCCTGAAGCGCGCGGCGCAGCTCAGCAACCTGCTCACGACGTTCTTCTGGCGTCGCGTCCGCATGAAGCGCGTCATTGAGCTGAGCGGGGATCTGCCCGGCAAACTGCTCCAGCAGGCGCATAACGCGCGCGCGGTGCTGGTCGACGGTCAGGCGGAAGCCCAGGCCGAATTCGGCGTTATCCTCAAATAACGAGTTTGCCCACGCCGGACCGCGACCATTCGCGTCGGTGGTGTACGGCGTAGAAGGCAAATTGCCCCCGTAGATGGATGAACAGCCGGTTGCGTTGGCAATCAGCATCCGGTCACCGTACAGCTGGGTAAGCAGCTTGATATACGGCGTCTCACCGCAGCCGGAGCAGGCGCCAGAGTACTCAAACAGCGGCGTAATCAGCTGTGACGTACGAATATCAATACGTTCCAGTTTGCTGCGATCGATTTCCGGCAGATTCAGGAAGAAGTCATAATTGACCTTCTCCTCTTCAACGTGCTCCAGACGCGACATCATATTGATGGCTTTGATCTCCGGATCCTGCCTGTCTTTCGCCGGACAGACCTCGACGCACAGGTTACAGCCGGTGCAATCTTCCGGCGCGACCTGCAGAACGTATTTCTGTCCGCGCATATCGCGAGATTTCACATCCAGCGAATGCAGGCTTGCCGGCGCGGCTTCCATCTCTTCCGGTGAAACCACTTTGGCACGAATAGCAGAGTGCGGGCAGGCCGCAACGCAGTGGTTGCACTGGGTACACAGCTCTTCTTTCCAGATGGGGATCGCTTCGGCAATGTTACGTTTTTCCCAGCGCGTGGTGCCCATCGGCCAGGTGCCATCCGGCGGTAGCGCAGAGACGGGCAGGGCATCACCCAGACCGGCCAGCATCGCCGCCGTCACGGTCTTAACGAAATCAGGCGCCGCATCGGACACCACCGGAGGGCGGTTCGGGCTTGCGGCATTCACCGGCTGCAGCGGTACCTCAAACAGCGATTCGCGTGCCAGCGCCAGCGCCTGCCAGTTTCGCTCGACCAGCTCCTGGCCCTTGCTGCTGTAGCTTTTAGCAATCGCACCCTGCAGCTCCACCAGCGCGCTGTCGCCCGGCAGAATATTGGTCAGGTGGAAGAAGGCCATTTGCATTACGGTATTAATACGCGCAGCAAGGCCACATTCGCGGGCAATTTTCGCGGCGTTGACCACGTAGAAACGGGCTTTTTTCTGGTTCAGCACCGCCTGAACTTCCTGCGGCAGCCGCGCCCAGACTTCGTCCGCGCTGTACGGCGTATTGAGGAGGAAAATGCCGCCGGGCTTCAGGCGCTCGGCCATCTGGTATTTATCGATAAACTGCAGCTGGTGGCAGCCAACAAAATCGGCCTGAGAAATAAGATACGCAGAGCGGATGGGCTGTTCGCTCACGCGCAGGTGGGAAACGGTCAGGCCGCCGGCTTTTTTGGAGTCGTAAACGAAGTATCCCTGGGCGTACCACGGCGTTGAGTTGCCGATAATTTTGATGTTGTTTTTGGTCGCGGAGACGCTGCCGTCGCTGCCCAGACCATAGAACAGCGCCTCAAGTTTGGCGGTCGAGGGCAGGGTGTTTTCCGGCAATGACAGGGAAAGATTCGTCACATCATCATAAATGCCGACGGTAAAGCGCGGTTTGGGTTTCGCTTCGCTTAACTCGTTGAATACCGCCAGCACGCAGTCCGGCCCAAACTCCTTGGAGGACAAACCATAGCGACCCCCGATTACGCGCGGCAGCGTTTCACGCTCGCCCTGATTAAAGGCTTCTGCCAGGGCGGTCATCACATCCAGATAGAGGGGTTCCGCCTGCGCACCCGGCTCTTTGGTACGGTCGAGCACCGCCACAGCGCGGGCGCTTTCAGGCAGAGCCGAAAGCAGATGCATGGCCGAGAACGGACGGTAGAGACGCACCTTAAGTACGCCAACTTTTTCACCGCGCGTCAGCAGCTCGTCTACTACCTCTTCACAGGTCCCAATGGCTGACCCCATCAGCACGATCACCCGTTCCGCCTGCGGATGGCCGTAGTACTCAAACGGTTTGTACTCCCGGCCGGTCGCGGCGGCAAAGTCATTCATTGCCTGTTCAACATGGTCGTAAACCGCGTTGTACCAGGGGTTCGTGGCCTCGCGGGACTGGAAATAGGTATCCGGGTTCGCCGATGTCCCGCGAATAACCGGGTGTTCAGGATTAAGAGCCCGGGCGCGATGCGCGTCGATGTCCGCCTGCGGCAGCAGATTCAGGATAGTGTCGTCGGCCAGCGGGACGATTTTGTTGATTTCGTGAGAGGTGCGGAAACCATCAAAGAAGTGAATAAACGGCACGCGGCTTTTAAGCGTGGCGATATGCGAAATTAAGGCAAAGTCCTGCGCTTCCTGAACGCTGCTGGCGCATAGCATCGCGCAGCCGGTCTGGCGCACGGCCATCACGTCGGAGTGGTCGCCAAAGATAGAGAGCGCGTGGGTGGCAACGGTACGCGCGGCAACGTGCAGTACGAAGGGGGTCAGCTGACCGGCGAGTTTGTAAAGCGTAGGGATCATTAACAGCAATCCCTGAGAAGAGGTAAACGACGTGGAAAGCGCGCCGGTCTGAAGCGCACCGTGTACCGTGGCAATCGCACCGGCTTCAGACTGCATCTCAACCACTCTCGGGACATCGCCCCAGACGTTTTTTAACCCGTTACCCGCCCAGGCATCCGCCTGCTCGGCCATGGTAGAACTTGGCGTAATCGGGTAGATGGCGATAACTTCACTGGTGCGAAACGCGACTGAGGCAACTGCACCATTACCGTCAATAGTTTGCATAGGACAACACCCTTACATTGCGCAAAAAAATAGGGGTCTGTATTACGGCAACAAACCCTGAATATTATCTGTGTATTCTAGCAAACGAGGGATTTTACGATTTTCGCTTTTGTGTCCTTGGTATTCCTGCCATCAATGAGTAGATCAAACTTTTGGCGAAAAAATTGCGAGAAATTGTTTCCGGAGCGCATAAATACGCACTTCCACTCTCGACGACAAGGGATGTGATGCCTATTATGCATAGGTTTCGCATTATTCATGGGGGAGAGAGCATGCGCTCAGCATTTTGGGTAGGGTGTGCCGCGTTATTGTTGTCGGCATGTAGCAGTGAGCCAGTCCAGCAGGCAACGGCAGCCCACGTGGCGCCGGGAATGAAAGCGGCGATGTCCAGTTCAGGTCAGGCCAACTGCGCGATGATTGGCGGTTCGCTGTCTGTCGCCCGCCAGCTTGATGGTTCTGCTATTGGGATGTGCGCCTTGCCAAACGGCAAACGCTGTAGCGAACAGTCGCTTGCCGTTGGAAGCTGCGGTAACTACTGATTATTCTACACGCTTAAACATCAGCGTTTTATCGGCTGTCGCCAGCGTTAACTGGTCCTCAGTCAGGTCGACCTGCGCCCCTTTGCGCAGCATGTCGCCGATGGCCTGATCCAGCTCATTCAGCTGCGGCTCAGTACAGAGCTTACGCGTCATGGCCAGCGTTTTAACCTTCAGCTCGCCTTCGGACAATTTCCCCTGTCCGTTGAAGCGGTTACACATCTGACCAGAAACGCTGATGTTATTCACCAGGCTCATATCTGGCAGCGCGCTAAAACCGATCTCAGGTTGCGTTGTCGCGGTCTTCACGGCCTTACCGTTGACGTTTTCCAGCACAAAGCGGTGGTTTTTAAGTTGCTCCGGCTGTACGGAGGCTTTGCCCGGATTAACGCAGCCGGAAAGGACAAGACTAATAACGCTTAACGCGATGAGCTTTTTCATTTTTCTTCTCAAACTATAAATACCGTGAATCTTTTTCCAGTGTAACGATACTCTGCCGTGCGTTAATGGGGTTTATCTGAAAGTGCGGGGAGAAGTACCGGGCAACGCAGCGGTTGCCCGGAATGACGTTAATGCGATTTAAATCCTGCCGCCGTCATCAGCATGCGGAAGAGCATACTGACAGCAGCCAGCGCCAGTACGCTGCCGCCCCAGATAATGGCCAGCCACAGCAATCTTTTCCAGACCGGTTGTTGCATCAGTGATAACCCTCCCCATGCTGAACTTTGCCGCGAAACACGTAGTAGCTCCAGAAGGTGTAGACCAGAATAACGGGAATGATCAACAGCGCGCCCACCAGCATAAAGCCCTGGCTTTGCGTCGGGGCGGCGGCCTGCCACAGGGTGATCGACGGTGGAATAATATGCGGCCAGATGCTGATCCCAAGCCCGCTAAAGCCGAGGAATATCAGCCCCAGCGTCAGAATAAACGGACGGCTATGGCTGGCGGGATTATTCAGGCAGCGCCACTGGTACAGGCTAAAAATCACCACCAAAGCAGGGACCGGCAGCAGATAAAACAGATTCGGCAGCGTAAACCAGCGCGCAGCGATGGCCGGTTGCGCCAGCGGCGTCCAGAGGCTGATCGCCGCAATAAACGCCAGCAGCACGATTAACAGCGTTTTCGACACCTCACGCATCCGCTCCTGCAGCGCGTTTTCGCTTTTCATCACCAGCCAGGTAGAGCCTAACAGCGCATAAGCCACCACCAGCCCCGCGCCGCAAAACAGGTTAAACGCGGTAAACCAGTCAAAGGGGCCGCCGGTATAGGCCCGGCCGGTGACGGTAAAGCCGTTAATGACGGCGCCTACCGTCACGCCCTGGGTGAACGTTGCCAGAATTGAACCGCCAATAAACGCCTTATCCCAGAAGGGGCGGTGGGCCGGCGTGGCTTTAAAGCGAAACTCAAATGCCACCCCGCGGAAAATAAGTCCGATCAGCATTAATGTTAGCGGAATGGTCAGGGCATCAACGATCACCGCATAGGCCAGCGGGAATGCGCCGAACAGGGCGGCACCGCCAAGCACCAGCCAGGTTTCATTTCCGTCCCAGACCGGCGCGACGCTGTTGACCATCACGTCGCGATCGTCGGCGTTCTGCGTGGCCGGGAACAGAATGCCAATCCCCAGATCAAAACCGTCCATCACGATATACATCAGCGTGGCGAAGACGATGATCACAAACCAGATAATGGAAAGATCGATACCCATTATGGCTGCTCCTTATGTTCAGTTGTGACGGCAGAAAGCGGGCGCGCCGGACGTCCGTCGGACTCGGTGGCGAAAGTTTCATGCGGCTGCGGGCCTTTTCGGATGAGGCGTACCATATAGCTGTAACCTACGCCGAATACCGAGGTATAGACGACGAAGAAGGCCAGCAGGCTCACGCTCATATGCAGGTCACCGTGGGCAGAAACCGCATCCTTCGTTCGCTGGAGTCCGTAGACCACCCACGGCTGGCGGCCCACTTCGGTGGTGATCCACCCGGCCAGGATGGCAATCAGCCCGGTTGGCCCCATCAGCAGCGCAAACCACAGGAAAGGGCGCGACGAATACACGCGTTTTTTGTAGCGCAGCCAGAGAGCCATCACCCCGAGCAGCAGCATCAGCATGCCCAGGCCCGCCATGATGCGGAATGACCAGAACACGATGGTGGAATTCGGACGGTCTTCCTTCGGGAACTCTTTGAGGGCCGGAACCTGTTTATCCAGGCTGTGCGTCAGGATAAGACTCCCCAGCGCCGGGATCTCCAGCCCAAAACGGGTGCGCTCCTGCTCCATATCCGGCCAACCAAACAGCAGCAGCGGGGTAGGCTCACCCGGCGGATTTTCCCAGTGGCCTTCAATGGCGGCAATCTTGGCGGGCTGGTGCTTTAAGGTGTTCAACCCGTGCATATCGCCAACCATGGCCTGGATGGGGGCGACAATCAGCGTCATCCACAGCGCCATCGAAAACATCGCCCGGATGGCAGGGGTATTATTCCCGCGCAGCAGATGCCATGCCGCGGATGCGCCCACAAACAGGGCGCTGCTCAGGAATGCGGCTATCGACATATGCAGCAGGCGGTAAGGGAAGGAGGGGTTAAACACCACGGCGAACCAGTCCACCGGTACCACCTGACCGTTGACGATCTCATAGCCCTGCGGGGTCTGCATCCAGCTGTTCGATGAGAGGATCCAGAAGGTAGAAATAATAGTGCCCAACGCCACCATGCAGGTGGCGAAGAAGTGCAGACCCGGCCCGACTTTGTTCCAGCCGAACAGCATCACGCCGAGGAATCCGGCTTCGAGGAAGAAGGCGGTCAGCACTTCATAGGTCAGCAGCGGGCCGGTAATGCTGCCCGCAAACTGTGAAAATCCGCTCCAGTTAGTGCCGAACTGGTAGGCCATCACCAGCCCGGAGACCACGCCCATGCCAAAGTTGACGGCAAAAATCTTCGACCAGAAATGGTACAGCGAGCGCCAGACCGGATTTTTGGTTTTCAGCCACAGTCCTTCGAGTACGGCAAGATAGCTTGCCAGGCCGATGGTGATCGCCGGGAAAATAATGTGAAAGGATACGGTAAAGGCAAACTGTATCCGTGCAAGGTGAAAAGCATCTAAACCAAACATGCACAGCCTCAATGTCAAACGGTGTGCTGTTATGGTATAGGGGCAACGTTCGGACTATCAGACGCAGAAAAGTGATTTTTAACCATAACAGTTGGCTTAAAGCTCATGCTTTAGGCATCTGATATACCTCGCGTGAGGAATAAAAACCGTCTTTTTATGAATTTTACGCATAAAACTGCTTGCCTTGTCGTCTGCGCCGTGCGTTAATGGTCCTCTGGTTTTGAGTCCAAATAAATATCTGACGTAGTTTTATAAAGCAGTTCTCATCACGTTGTGCCTCTCCGCAGCCTCTCTTGGGTCTTTATCTACTTTCCGATTCGTTTTGTTTAAAACCATTACTGCCCAATCGGCCCATTAGTAATTTACGTTTTTACGTTCACAGGAGAATCCTATGACTTCTTATATTCATTTCCGCTGCCCGTGCTGTCATGGCTCGCAGTACCGTACCTCAGTCTTTGATATGTCTGAGAAAAACCCACTCGGCGCGAAATGCATCTTTTGCAAATCGTCGATGATTACGCTCGATCACCTGGCCGCCGCGCGTCAGGCGCAAAGCCACGTTACCGAGTACCGTAAGTAATTCGTTTCACGAACTATAACAGTTAGCTAAATCTTCTCTTTTTCTCCTGCTGATATACACTGTCGGTCACAAGGAGAATTTGATGAAAAAATACCAGCGTCTGGCGCAACAAATTATCTCGCAGATTGAGCTTGGCGTATGGCTGCCGGGCGATAAGCTGCCTTCGCTGCGAGAGCAGGTGGCGAGCAGCGGCATGAGTTTTATGACCGTTGGCCACGCGTATCAGATGCTGGAAAGTCAGGGGCGCATTGTCGCCAGACCGCAGTCGGGCTATTACGTTGCCTCGCGCCCGACCGCCCATCAGCCTGCTCCACCTGCCCAGGTGATGCGTGACGAAGTGGTGGATATTAATACCTACATCTTCGACGTCTTACAGGCCAGCCGCGACCCGTCCGTTGTTCCTTTTGCCTCCGCGTTTCCCGATCCCCGACTTTTCCCGCTGCAGCAGCTCAACCGCTCGCTCGCGAACGTCAGCAAAACCGCGACGGCGATGAGCGTGATTGAGAACCTGCCGCCGGGTAACGTCGATCTCCGCCACGCCATTGCCCGTCGCTACGCGCAGCAGGGGATGAACATCTCCCCGGAAGAGATTGTGATCACCGCAGGCGCGCTTGAAGCGCTCAATCTCAGCCTGCAGGCGGTAACCGAGCCGGGCGACTGGGTGATAGTCGAAAACCCGTGTTTCTACGGCGCGCTGCAGGCGCTGGAACGCCTGAAGCTCAAAGCGTTGTCGATTGCGACGGATGTCCGCGAGGGGATTGATCTGAATGCCCTTGAACAGGCGCTGAAGGAGTACCCGGTTAAAGCCTGCTGGATCATGACCAACAGTCAAAACCCGCTTGGCTTCACGCTGAGCGCGGAGAAAAAAGCGCAGCTTGTCGCGCTGTTAACGCAGCACAACGTCCCCCTGATTGAAGACGATGTCTACAGCGAGCTCTATTTTGGCCGCGAAAAACCGCTCCCGGCGAAAGCATGGGATCGCCAGGACATGACGCTGCACTGCTCGTCCTTTTCAAAATGCCTGGTGGCCGGTTTTCGCATCGGCTGGGTTGCGGCAGGAAAACACGCGAGACGCATTCAGCAGCTGCAGCTGATGAGCACGCTCTCAACCAGCTCACCCGTGCAGCTGGCGCTGGTGGATTATCTGGCGACGAAACGCTACGACGCCCATCTGCGCCGCCTGCGGCGTACCCTCGCCGAGCGAAAACAGCAGGCCTGGCAGTCTCTTTTGCGCCATATGCCTGCCGGCGTCAAAATTCACCATAACGACAGCGGCTACTTTTTATGGCTGGAGCTTCCGGCGCAGCTGGATGCGGGTCTGCTCAGCGAAAAAGCCTTAACGCATCACATCAGCATTGCGCCCGGAAAGATGTTTTCCACCTCCGACGCATGGACACCGTTCTTCCGGTTTAATACCTCCTGGGCCTGGGGAGAGCGAGAAGAGCAGGCGGTCATTCAGTTAGGAAAATTAATTAGCACGATGCTGGAATAAACTTTTCTCCGTTATTTAAATAATCAATTCTTATCCTGATGACGGCGCTACGAATATTTCGCGGTGCCCTGTCATAGGAAATCTGCATACCGTCTCTCGCGGCTAACTCCTTGTCTATAATCCAGTTAACGGGGAATGCGCCCTCGGTCACACCTTGATGAAATTTCCTGAAGCCGTACGGTGCGGCGCATTTGCGCGGTCTACGTTTAATAAGGGAGATATTTTTACGGCACGGCTGCCGCTAAATTTCATTGCGACAGGAGTAACTCTTATGAGCAAACATTTTGCCCGCAGCAGCCTGTGCGCGCTCGGCATGACTATCATGACAGCGCAAGCCGCAGAACCACCAAAGGCCATCGGCGACGGGGAAGGTCGGCTGGATATTATCGCCTGGCCGGGATACATCGAACGCGGACAGACGGATAAAAATTATGACTGGGTCACCCAGTTTGAAAAAGAGACCGGGTGTGCGGTCAACGTCAAAACGGCGGCCACGTCGGATGAAATGGTCAGCCTGATGGCGAAAGGGGGCTATGACCTGGTCACCGCCTCGGGTGACGCCTCCCTGCGCCTGATCATGGGTAAACGCGTTCAGCCCATTAACCCCGACCTCATCCCCAACTGGAAAACGCTCGACGCGCGGATTGTAAAAGGGGAATGGTTTAACGTCGGCGGGAAAGTCTACGGCACGCCGTATCAGTGGGGGCCAAACCTGCTGATGTACAACACCAAAACCTTCCCGACGCCGCCGGACAGCTGGAGCGTGGTCTTTACCAAACAGGATCTGCCGGACGGTAAAACCAATCAGGGACGCGTGCAGGCGTATGACGGCCCGATTTATATCGCCGATGCCGCGCTGTTCGTCAAAGCTACTCAGCCGCAGCTTGGTATCAAAGACCCGTACCAGCTCACCGAAAAACAGTATGCCGCCGTGCTCAAGGTGCTTCGCGACCAGCACGCGCTGATCCACCGTTACTGGCATGACACCACCGTCCAGATGAGCGACTTCAAAAATGAAGGCGTCGTGGCCTCCAGCGCATGGCCGTATCAGGCGAATGCCCTGAAGGCTGAGAACCAGCCCGTTGCTACCGTCTTCCCGAAAGAGGGGGTGACCGGCTGGGCGGATACCACCATGCTGCACGCGCAGGCAAAACACCCGATGTGCGCCTACAAATGGATGAACTGGTCGCTGACGCCGAAAGTGCAGGGCGATCTGGCGGCCTGGTTTGGCTCCCTGCCCGTGGTTGCAGAAGGGTGTAAGGCCAGCACGCTGCTGGGCGATAAAGGCTGCGAAACAAACGGTTATAACGAGTTCGACAAAATCATGTTCTGGAAAACCCCCATCGCAGAAGGCGGCAAATTTGTTCCTTACAGCCGCTGGACGCAGGATTACATCGCCATCATGGGCGGTCGTTAATTGCCCGGGAGCAGAACATGACGTACGCGGTAGAGTTTAACAACGTTTCCCGTCTGTACGGCGACGTACGGGCGGTGGATGGGGTCACCATTGCTATTCGTGACGGAGAGTTTTTCTCCATGCTGGGGCCTTCGGGCTCCGGCAAAACCACCTGCCTGCGTCTGATAGCGGGTTTTGAACAGCTGTCAGGCGGCACGATTTCTATCTTCGGCAAAGAGGCGAGCGAACTGCCTCCCTGGGAGCGGGATGTGAACACCGTCTTTCAGGACTACGCGCTGTTCCCGCATATGTCGATTCTCGACAATGTTGCCTACGGGCTGATGGTCAAAGGCATCGACAAGAAAAAACGCCATGCGCAGGCCCGTGATGCCCTGGAAAAAGTGGGCCTGAGCTTTGCCGTTGCCCGCAAACCTTCGCAACTTTCCGGCGGCCAGCGGCAGCGTGTCGCCATCGCCCGGGCGCTGGTTAATGAGCCGCGCGTCCTGCTGCTGGATGAGCCCTTAGGTGCGCTCGATCTCAAACTGCGTGAACAGATGCAGTTCGAGCTGAAGAAGCTTCAGCAGGAACTCGGCATCACCTTTATTTTTGTCACCCACGATCAGGGCGAGGCCCTTTCCATGTCAGACCGGGTGGCGGTGTTCAATAACGGGCGCATCGAGCAGGTGGATACCCCGCGTGATCTCTACATGCGTCCGCGCACGCCGTTTGTCGCCGGTTTTGTCGGCACGTCCAACGTCTTTGATGCGGGCCTTGCGCAGAAAATATGCGGCATGGAAGGCAGCTATTCCCTGCGCCCGGAACATATTCGCCTTAATGAGGGCGGAGACGTTCAGGTTCAGGGCATCGTGCAGGCCGTTCAGTATCAGGGAGCGGCCACGCGGCTGGAGCTGAAGCTCGCCGATGGCGCCAAACTGCTGGTGAGCCAGGCCAATCTCAGTGAAACCTCGTCGCTGAGCGGCATTGCGCCGGGGCAGGCGGTGATGGCGTCGTGGTCGCGCGAGGCGATGATTCGCCTGCACGAGGAGAGGTGAAATGGCTATGAGCGTTGCGCATCCTCCCGCCTCGCATGGGCGCTTAAGCCGCATGACGGCGCTGTTCTGGCGTAAACCGTCGCTCGGCCTGTTCCTGCTTCTGCTCGCGCCGCTCATGTGGTTTGGCATCGTCTATTTAGGATCGCTTCTGACCCTGCTGTGGCAAGGTTTTTACACCTTTGACGATTTCACCATGGCCGTCACGCCGGATCTGACCCTGGCGAACATTCAGGCGCTTTTCAACCCGGCAAACTACGACATCATCCTGCGCACGTTAACCATGGCGATTGCGGTAACGATAGCCAGCGCCATCCTGGCATTCCCGATGGCCTGGTACATGGCGCGATACACCCGCGGCAAGTGGAAAGCGTTTTTCTATATCGCTGTGATGCTGCCAATGTGGGCGAGCTACATCGTCAAAGCCTACGCCTGGACGCTGCTGCTGGCGAAGGACGGAGTGGCGCAGTGGTTTCTCAACCATATGGGACTGGAGCCGATCCTGACCTCACTCCTTACGCTCCCGGCGATTGGCGGCAACACCTTGTCCACCTCCGGGCTGGGACGGTTTCTGGTCTTCGTCTATATTTGGCTGCCGTTTATGATCTTGCCCGTCCAGGCGGCGCTGGAACGCCTGCCTGCCTCGCTACTGCAGGCCTCAGCCGACCTCGGCGCGCGCCCTCGCCAGACCTTTCGCTACGTCGTTCTGCCGCTGGCGATCCCGGGTATTGCCGCAGGTTCAATATTCACCTTTTCCCTGACGCTGGGGGATTTCATCGTTCCGCAGCTGGTGGGGCCGCCGGGTTACTTCATCGGTAACATGGTCTACTCGCAGCAGGGTGCCATTGGCAATATGCCCATGGCCGCCGCGTTCACGCTGGTGCCCATCGTGCTGATTTCACTCTATCTGGCGTTCGTGAAACGTCTGGGAGCATTCGATGCACTCTGAACGCGCACCGCTGTTCCTGAAAGTGGCAGCGTGGGGAGGCGTTATCTTCCTGCACTTCCCGCTGCTGATTATCGCGACCTATGCCTTTAATACCGAAGACGCTGCCTTCAGCTTTCCGCCGCAGGGGCTGACGCTGAAGTGGTTTAGCGTGGCGGCGGGGCGCGGCGATATTATTGAGTCCGTGACGTTGTCACTTCAAATTGCCGCGCTCTCCACCGCGATTGCCCTTGTGCTTGGCACGCTTGCTGCAGCGGCGCTGTGGCGAAGCGAGTTTTTTGGCAAGAATGCGATCTCGCTGTTGCTGCTGTTGCCGATTGCGTTACCGGGGATCATCACCGGTCTGGCGCTGCTGACGGCATTCAAAACGATTGACCTTGAGCCGGGTTTTTTCACCATCGTGGTGGGACACGCCACCTTTTGCGTGGTGGTGGTGTTTAACAACGTGATTGCCCGGTTCAGACGCACCTCCTGGAGCCTGGTGGAAGCGTCGATGGATCTCGGGGCCGACGGATGGCAAACCTTCCGCTATGTGGTGCTGCCCAATCTGGGTTCCGCGCTGCTGGCCGGGGGAATGCTGGCGTTTGCCCTGTCGTTTGACGAGATAATCGTCACAACGTTTACGGCGGGACACGAGCGCACGTTACCGCTGTGGTTGCTCAATCAGCTCGGTCGTCCGCGCGACGTGCCGGTCACCAACGTTGTAGCACTGCTGGTGATGCTGGTGACAACTATCCCCATTCTGGGAGCCTGGTGGCTAACCCGCGACGGCGAGAACATCGCCGGCAGCGGGAAATAACAGTGAATTCAACAGGAAAATGCTATGCAAACACAACTGCTGATAGAGGGAAAACTGGTAACCGGAGAGGGAGAAAAACAGCCGGTCTATAACCCGGCCACTGGAGAACTCCTGCTGGAGATTGCCGAGGCGTCAGCGGCTCAGGTCGACGCGGCGGTTCAGGCAGCCGACCGTGCTTTTGCGGAGTGGGGGCAAACCACGCCGAAGACGCGCGCCGAGTGCCTGCTGAAGCTGGCGGATGCGATTGAAGCGCATGGGGAGGACTTTGCCCGGCTCGAATCCCTCAACTGCGGCAAGCCGCTGCACTGTGCTCTGGGAGATGAAATTCCGGCGGTGGTCGACGTTTTCCGTTTCTTCGCCGGGGCCGCCCGCTGTCTGAACGGGCTGGCCGCCGGGGAGTACCTTGACGGCCACACGTCGATGATCCGCCGCGATCCGGTGGGCGTGGTTGCCTCTATTGCCCCCTGGAACTATCCGCTGATGATGGCGGCCTGGAAGCTAGCCCCCGCGCTGGCGGCAGGGAACTGCGTGGTGATTAAGCCCTCAGAGATCACGCCGCTGACCGCGCTGAAGCTGGGAGAGCTGGCAAAAGACATCTTCCCGGCAGGCGTTCTGAACGTCCTGTTTGGCCGGGGGAAAACGGTCGGTGACCCGCTTACCGGGCATGAAAAAGTCCGTATGGTCTCGCTGACCGGTTCGATTGCTACCGGGGAACATATCATCGGCCATACCGCGTCCTCCATTAAACGCACCCACATGGAGCTGGGCGGTAAAGCGCCGGTTATCGTCTTTGATGATGCCGACCTGGATGCGGTTGTCGAAGGGGTGCGGACGTTTGGTTTCTACAATGCCGGGCAGGACTGTACGGCGGCCTGCCGTATTTATGCCCAGAAGGGCATCTATGCCGCGCTGGTGGAAAAGCTGGGCGCAGCGGTCGCCAGCCTTAAAATGGGGGCGCCGGAGGATGCCTCTACCGAACTGGGCCCGCTCAGCTCGGCCGCCCATCTTTCACGCGTCTGTAAGGCCGTCGATGAGGCGAAAGCGCTCGGTCATATCCGCGTTATCACGGGCGGGAGCAAAAAAGAGGGGGCGGGCTACTACTTCCAGCCAACCCTGCTGGCGGGGGCAAAGCAGGACGACGCCATCGTTCAGCGGGAGGTGTTTGGCCCGGTGGTGAGCGTCACCGAGTTTGATGACGAGGCGCAGGTGCTGGCCTGGGCGAACGATTCACAGTATGGCCTGGCGTCATCGGTCTGGACCAAAGACGTGGGCCGCGCCCATCGTCTGAGCGCGCGCCTGCAGTACGGCTGCACCTGGGTGAATACCCATTTTATGCTGGTGAGCGAAATGCCGCACGGCGGCATGAAATTATCCGGCTACGGCAAAGATATGTCGGTCTACGGGCTTGAGGATTATACGGTCGTGCGGCATGTCATGATCAAACACTAAGCCCGCCATGCCTGGCCGCATGCGCGGCCAGGCGTTTCCCGCGCCCGCCATGAGTGTTACGCAAGATACTCAGTTGTTATTATCCGTAATCTTTAAGTGGTTATTCTGTAACGAAAAAACTTGATCTGTATCAACATATGACGCATATTGCGTGCGGTTATTTTTTCGGCTCTGGTATACAGAATGACGTTGTATCAAAAGATGTTGGTTTTTTACGCAATCATGGCTTCCATCTGCGCATTAATTACCTGGTTCCTCTCTAAAGACCGCAAACGTATCCGCCTGCTCAGCGCTTTTCTGGTGGGGTCAACCTGGCCAATGAGCTTTCCCGTTGCGCTGCTGGTCTCGCTTTTCTGAAGCACGCTTCCATTTTTAAAAGATGAATATGGCATTCCCGATACGGTAACTGTATAAATACACAGTGCATCGTAAAAGGAGTGCTTATGAACAGTTTTTACTCGCAGCAGGCCGGCTGTACCGTGCGCTGGCATGACCTGCCCGGCACCGGCGATCCCGTGGTGTTCATTCACGGGCTGGGCTGCGCCTCTTCCTATGAATATCCCCGTGTCGTTCATGACCCGCTGTTTGGCGCGCGCAGAGCGATTCTCATCGACTTGCCCGGCAGCGGCTACAGCGACAAGCCTGAACGCTACAGCTATAAAACCACCGACCAGGCCCACGTTGTGGCGGAGCTGATTGACCACCTTAAGCTGGATGCCTTCTGGTTATACGGCCACAGCATGGGCGGCAGCATTGCTATCGAAACGGCGGGGCTGCTTGCAACGCGCGTGAAGGGGCTGATGGTGTCAGAGCCCAATTTTCATTCGGGTGGGGGGATGTTCAGCCGGTCTATTGCAGCGCAAACCGAGCAGCAGTTTCTGACGCAGGGCTATGACGCCATGCTCAGTGCGGAAAAAACGGCGTGGGCAGGGTGTCTGCAGAGTAATGCGCCGTATGCCGTCTGGCGGGGCGCATCGAGCCTGATGGCGGGCATAGAGCCCGAATGGGAAGCGCAGTTCCTGTCACTTCCTTGCCCGGTAACGTTGATTTTCGGCGAGCTGTCTCTGCCGGATGACGATGTGGACAATCTGAAGCAAAAGGGCGTTGAGGTAAAAATCATCCCTGCGGCGGGGCACTCGATGTCGTGGGAGAATCCGTCTGCGCTGGCACAGACGTTAGCCGGGTGTATGACGATGTGATTATTGTGCAATTTATCATCGTTGCGAAATGTAGGCCGGGTAAGCGCAGCGCCACCCGGCAACAAAGGCGGCTACTTTATCAAAGCCCGTAGTGCCTGACGTGCGTCAGGCTGAACATCATGCGGATGCTGGTAATCAATGTTCTCTATCGCGCGGCTATAGAGGGCGACCAGCCAGTCGTAAACGTATGCGGTGGCCGCATGCACAGGCTGTTCCCCCAGGCGCGTCAATCGAGGCTCCGCGCTGCTGACCACCGGCGTAACGAAGATTGCCTGCCCCTTGCGGATGCGGCTTGCCGGACGTGTAGCCACGGGCGTCTGGTCATAACCCAGCCAGCCAATGAAATTGCCCATCACGGCATGCAGCTGTGCCGCGCTGCTTTTATCCGCTTCGACGATACGCTGAAGCTGTTGAGGCAGATTAAGCCGGTAGCTGGTGACCACCAGCACATCCGCGATTTGCTGTAATACCGCAGGCTCCAGCCCGAGGCGCGCGGCCGTGGCCTCATTGCGGCTCCACTGACGCAGATGATTTATCCAGACTCTGTGCGCCAGACGCGCTTTGTCTTTTGTCTGGAACAGGCCGGTGCTTTCCTGCGCATTCTCGGCAAACAGGTCAATAGTGTCCGTAAACAGCCCGTTCACCTGCTCCTCGCGCGGCTGCTGAACGGCGAGCAGCGTTTCAAAGGCTTTCAGCGGCGGCAGCAGGCCTTCAAGCAGTTCGCCGTGGCGGGCGGCGCTGCTTTGCAGCGTGCGCACCATGCTTTCGGCCTGAGCGCGTCTTGTCCCCGGCTCTTCAACCAGCGGCGCCAGATAGCTTTGCATCAGCGATGAGAGCTCCTGTCGCAGCAAGCCTTTCAGCGTGCCGAGACGCTTCTGTCGCTGGGCGGGTAACGTGGCCTGAGACAGCCATTCGATGACGCGCTGCATGCTGTGGCTGTCCAGCGCCTGCAGCGTGCCCCAGCGTAAACCCGGCTTTCCGAGCAGATGCTGTACGGCTTCATCGAGATTCTGCCGGGTGGTAAAGCGGGCGTCGTGTGGCGTAATCGCCCATACCAGCCCCGGCAGGGCAGATTCTTCAGCAGGCTGCGTCTCCTTGACCCAGTTCATCAGCACTTTTGCTTTTTTGGCCGTCTGCTCGTGCTGCGCCGTCGCATTGCAAATCACCAGCACATCCGGCTGAAGCTGTTGACGGTAATGCTCGAGCAGCCACTGGGACTTCGCCTGGCGTAGCGGGTCGGCACGGTTATCTTCAAAAACAGGAATATCAATAATATCGACGTTATCCAGCGCGCCGTTCTCAACCGGCAGCACCAGCTCGCGGGTCAGGAAGGCCAGCACGTCGACGGGGATGCTGATGGCGTTAAGCATTTCACCGCTATTTAGCGGATGAAGCAGCGTCTCCTGCGCGTCCTGAAGATCTAACGTGCCGTCGTGCGTCAGGAACCCTTCACCCGGCAGGCCAAAGCTGTCCACCAGCAGGCTAAGCGGGGCAGCAAGCTCGCCGGCATGGCTGGTCTGGTGCAGCACATGGGCCAGTTTTAACCACTGCTGGGTTAACTCCTGCTGCTCGCCCCACAGCAGCGACCAGACGCTGGCCCGCGTGCTGAGATCGAGAGAAGGCACCAGCCGGGCGAACTCATGCCACAGGGCATCATCAATTTGCTGCTTAGCGGCGGGTACGGTGCTTTGCCAGAAGCGGGCAATCGCACCCACTTCCTGAGCCGTTATGCCGGGCACGCCCTGCGGCTGGCGCAGCCCGCGCCATTTCTCCAGACGTGTCTCAATGACCGCCTTATCCACCGCGCGCATCTGCGGATGCATCGTCGTGCGGGCAATAAACAGCTGTACCAGCTCGGCCTCGGTGACCAGGCTCAGACGCAGCGGGAACGCCTCATCCGCCACCTCCGGGCTTTCCGGCGTGAAGCGGACGGCCATGTTGGTGAGGGCATGTCCCGGATTGATATGCGAAAAATAGTCAAAGGTGCGCTGGCCCGGCGTCACGTTCAGGCGTCCATTACCGCTGCCGCACAGGGACAACAGCAGATGGGCTTTCGCGCTCTGTGAATGACCGTAAAGCCCAATGCTGCTCTGGCGGGTCATGGCGCGTTCAATGGCCTGCTCCCGCGCCTGCGCCGCGTTGATGCGAGCAAGCAGGGCGTCAGCATCGTTATCCAGCACAGGGGCGTTCAGGCGCGTCTCATTAATCCACCCGATTAAGGCCTGAGTGGTGGTCGTCGTCGCTGTCATTTCAGGTATACGCTCCCGCTGTCGATCCAGTAGTGGCTACCGCTGTGTCGGCGATCGGCCAAGGTATTCAGTTTGAAGGTTAATGCGTCAGGCGCAACCGGCGTGCCGTCCTGCAGCCAGGCATCGCTCAGCTCGAAGGCCTCAGGGCCTTCCTGCTTGCTGCCGCCGCAGAGCTTCAGCCGCACGTTCAGCACGCCGTCACCGGCAATGGCTTTCGCCAGTTCAGCCGAGTTGATGCTGAGCGTGTAGAGCGGCGTGGCGGGCCAGCGCGCGTTCGCCAGCTGGCGGAAGCCGAGGGTAACGTTACCGCGCAGCGGGAAGTGCAGACGCGCGTCGAGCTTCGCGCCCGGCTTATCGAGGTCGATATCCTGATACCAGACGTTTTCCTCGCGCAGGGTATTAACGGTGTTATCCAGCACGCCGAGATACCGCACGGTTGAATACGCGCCAATGTCCGCGGCTTTAAAGTTGAAGCGCGGCAGACGCAGGTCGAGCGCCAGGCTGCAGAGCATGGCCCCCACGGCGGCCGTCGATTTCGGGTTGCCAATGCGCCCCTGCTGGCTGAACGGATACCACTCGTGCACCTGGTATTTATCCAGCCAGACGATGCGGTTGACCGGCACCGGCTGCAGATGACGAATCAGCGCCTGAACGCCAGGCAGGCAGCCGGGGCGTCCGGTGATCAGCAGAATATCGCAGCTGTAATGGGATATCGCCTCGCACACCGCGTGGAGCGGCGAGGCCAGCGTAAACTGCCCGGCCAGCATCGCATCCTGCATCTCGCGGAAGTTCACGTGCAGCGGCACCGCGAACAGGTCAAACGCGTCTGAACCCGCAGGCAGGGCATGGTCGATCGCCTGCTGCAGATAATTCATTACGTTGCGGGTCGGTTTCTGCGGCAGGAGATCGCCAAAGGTGGCATGCAGACCGGCCAGCGGATCGTCAATGTCGCTCGATTCCCACGCGGCAAGAATAGCGTGGCCAATCGGCATAAAAAGCTGAAGCGCCGTCTGCTGGCGGAGCACGGCCTGGGTATCGATGCGCCCGGAGTCGCCGAAGAGTGACGCCATCAGCAGCGAGGCGTCCGCGATACCGGATTTCTGCAGCTGCGTTTGCAGGGCAGGCAACACGTAGCGCTGAATCACGTCCAGAAGCGTATCGTCGCCCGCGACCTTAAAGCCTTCACGGAACAGCAGCTGCGGGGTGATTTTGACGTTATTGCCGGAACCGTCATCCAGCTGATAATGGGTGATCGCCATATCCGTTGTGCCGCCGCCGATGTCGATGGACGCGACGCGCAGCGCGCGGCCCGGCTGGCTACCCGGCTCAGGCTCACGGTCCGGGCGGGCCAGGGAGGCGAAGAAGGCTTCGGTCTGACCGCCAAAGCGGGAGATCGCTTCGTTATACAGCCAGACCAGCTGACCGCAGCTGGCTTCATCCCACTCCATCTGGATTTCAGGAACCGGCACCACGCTTTTATCCTGCTGTTTACGGGTGACAAAATCCTCATCCTGCGGGTGCCAGCCCATCGCTTTCCAGACGATGGCGATGGCTTCAAACATGCGGCGACGGAAAATCTCGCGCTCCTGCTTTGGCATGGCCGAGGGCAGGGTCAGGATCAGGGTGCGCAGCTGGCGCGGCGATGCCGGGAAGCCCAGACGCAGGCGCGTGGCGACGCTGTTGATCTGCCCCAGCGCCTGCGCCAGCAGCTCGCACAGCATGTGCGTCATCAGCGTACTGCGGCTGTACTGCGGCGAGAAGACCGGCAGCCGCTCGTCCTGCGGCAGCGTGAAGAGCGGTTCGCCGTCATCGTTCATCAGGTTCATCAGCGGAAACGCGGTGGCAAGCGGCTCACGCTGGGTTTTGCTGTTCATCTGGCTAAAGCGCCAGTCCTGCACGACCGGCGTTTCATCCCACAGGTAGCGACGCGGGCTGGAGATGCCGCTGTTGCCTTCGGTCCCAAGACGCTGCATCGCCAGCTTGCGGGCTTCATCGCCCACGCGAACAATCGACGGCCAGACAAAGGCATCTTCGCGACCGCTCTCTACCGAGAAGTGCTGCTTGCCAAAACGCGCTTCCGAAAACTCGAGACGGCTGGTGAACAGCGGCGCATTCAGGAACTGCGGCTCGCTTAATGAGCGTACCTGCAGCTCGGCGGTCTGGCGCAGGCCATCGTTCGCATCGCCGTGGTCTTCGATAATGACGCCGCAGGTGTGGGTATTGCCCACGTCGAGGATCAGGTCGACCGGAATGGCAGGCGTGCTGAGCGTATGGGTAACAAATTTCACTTCCGGCACGGTGAGCTGTTCACCGAGCATGGTCAGCAGGTTAAGCCAGTGGGCCTGATATTCAAACCCGCGCATCGCCTGCTGGAGGTCGCGTTCTGAGCGGTTTTCAACGCCGTCGGCATACTGGGTAAATGCCTCGCGCAGCCAGCCGTCAATCCAGGTCTGATCGAGGAAACTTTCAACCTCATTGTCTCGCCAGGCCAGCGCGAATCGGGTCCCGTTCAGAATATCGTTTTCAACCGGGGACAGGGCGGACGTGGCGTGTTCTGCAATCTGGCTGTCAAGGGCGAGCGTGACGCGGTGCGTATTGCCTGCCGTATCGGGTGTATCCAGCCTGCGCACCTGAACGCGGGCCCAGTTATCCGGCCCCTCAACAAAGGTTCGCGGCGGATTGAAGCGCAGGAACGGAACCGGAAGCCAGACGCCGTCCAGCACCGCCAGGGACTGATGCAGCGGGATGGTGGTTTCCGGCTTAACCACTTCAGGCTGCCCGCCGTTCGTTCCCGGCACGGTATAGCGCCCGTTAACCAGGTCGAAATCGAGCCGCAGAAGCGGGCCGTTCGCGGTTTTACGTACGAAGCGCCCGTTGCTGGCGGTGTCCTGCGGCGTCAGACCGAAATCAAGGAACTGCACGCCGCTGTTGGCAATAAGCGTGACGCTTTGTTTATAGTCGCAAAGATTTACCAGCATAGGATCAGGCACCTGCTTTCTTGAACGTCAGGGGAACGACGGTATTGGCATCATAACGGGCGCGACATTCTGCGATATCGCTGGCGCCTGCTTTACAGGCAACCTCCGGCATCGGGTAGCGGGAGCCGTCGGTGCAGCGGGCAGTACCGCGACTTTTAATCATCAGCTCGCCGTTGCTGTGCAGGCCGGAGAACACTTCCGCGCGGCAGACAACGTTGTCGCCATGGACAACCCGGGCGAAGCCCTTATTGTTCTGGATCTGATAGCGCATTGAAGGCGGTTTGCCGGTAACCGGATCTTTCACGTCCAGAACCGCACGCCAGGTGCCGTTTAGGAAACGCGTCGATCCCGCTTTCACCTGATTCGCTTCCATCACCATGGCATCTTTCGGGATGGCGACAATCACCACCGGGGCAGGCTGTGGCGCAGGCGCCAGAGCAGGCTCTTTTTCTTTGCTTGCCAGGACCTCTGCCTGATGCAGCGGTAATTTCATGGCCAGCGGCTCAACCGCTTTGATCGGCTTTGGCGCAATCTCTACGGGCTGGGGTGCGGGCACCGGGGCGGGCTCAGCGGAAGGCGACTGTTTTGGCCACAGCAGCGGTGCGGCAATGGCGGCAACGATCGCGACGGCAACCGGCAGCGTCCAAAGGGGAACGCGGCGCTTTTTCGCGACGATCGGCACAGCCGGTTCCTGAACGGGTTGCGCAACGGCCGGGGCCGGCTCTGGCTCATACAGATCTTCCGGCGTGATGCGCACCACCGTGGAAGGGGCGATCAGCGGCTCGTCGGCGTGTTCAAAGGCTACAACCGGTTCTGGCTCAGGCTCGGGTTCAGGATCTTCAATCACAACGGGGGCGGGCTCAGGGACCAGCGATTCACGCAGGCAGTCGAGAACATCGTCGCGCGCATTCTCGTTCAGGTTGACGAACCCCCAGAAGCTGATGACCGGCTTTCCGTCAACCAGGAAGAGGAAGTTTTCACCCGGGAACTGAAACGCCTTCGACAGCAGAGAACCAAAAAGCTGCTGCGCGGTTTTGGGCGACAGGAGGCATTTCTTGCTTAACGACTCAACGCTGGCTAGCGTGTTTTCCAGGTAGCGCAGGGCGCGATAGCGGTCATCTTCATCGGCCGCTTTCCAGCTGGTTACGCTCCCTTCAACGGGGGAATACCAGTCCACGCGGTCACCGCTGTCGTTGACCTGCGGAATAGCCAGACAGTCGACGATGGCCTGTTGTTTGCGCAACCGGAGCGCTTCCCGGATTTGTAACGCTGATTCAAAAACGGCTTGTCCGCCGCCGCCAACGGCCTGAAAGTCATCCAGGTTACCGCTGCGTAAAAGAGTTTTTGCCACGATTTGATCCCATATACTTCTTCACACCGTTACTTTAACGAAACGAGGAAGCAACCAAACGGGGGAAGAGACGCTAAAAGGACCGATTTCTTGCGGCATAGAAAGTGACGGTTGTGCTTGACGAATAATGGCCCTTAAGGCAAATCACCTTTTCGGGCGCTGGCTGTTAAAACAGCAAAAAACGCGGCTTTAGAATAACCTGATAGTGTTTCGTTATTTGCCAGGTCATATCGCCTGTGCTGTTATTACTGTCTTATATAATAAAACTGTCAGGGTTATAACCATGTCTACAGGGAAAACACTGCTCGCCCTTGCGCTGAGCGCGCTGTTACCGGCCGGTGCCGCATGGGCGGCAAACAACGACACCCTTATTTACTGTTCTGAAGCGTCCCCCGAGTCCTTCAACCCGCAAATCGCCAGCTCTGGCCCGTCTTTTGTGGCCAGCTCTCAGGTACTGTACAACCGCCTGATCAATTTTGACCCGGTGAAAAACACCCCGGTCCCGTCGCTGGCGGAGTCCTGGACGATTTCGCCGGACGGCAAGACCTATACCTTTGCCCTGCGCAAAGGGGTGAAGTTCAACAGCAATAAATACTTCAAACCGACGCGCGATTTTAACGCCGATGACGTTATTTTCTCGGTTCTGCGTCAGAAAGACCCTAAACACCCTTATCACAACGTGTCGCAGGGCAACTACGAATACTTTAACGACGTCGGGCTCGATAAGCTGATTCAGGACGTGAAAAAGGTCGACGACTATCACGTTCAGTTCACCCTCAGCGAGCCTAACGCCGCGTTTCTGGCCGACTGGGGGATGGATTTCGCCTCGATTCTTTCCGCCGAATACGCCGACGCGATGCTGAAAAAAGGCACGCCTGAAAACGTGGACACCTGGCCGATTGGCACCGGGCCTTATGTCCTGCAGCAGTACAAGGTGGATTCGCTGATTCGCTACGTCGCTAACCCGAACTACTGGGAAGGCGAGGTGCCGACGAAGCATCTCATCTTCTCCATCACGCCGAACGTGGAAACCCGTCTGGCGAAGCTGCAGACCAACGAGTGCCAGATTATTCCTGCACCGTCCCCGGTTCAGTTTGACGCCATCAAGAACAACAAAGACCTGACGCTGCACTCGGTCGATGCGCTAAACGTCGGCTATCTGGCGTTTAACACCGAGAAAAAACCGTTTGATAACGTGCTGGTGCGCCAGGCGCTTAACTACGCGACCGACAAGAAGGCTATAGTCAATGCGGTCTTTATGGGTTCCGGTACGGTGGCAAAATCGCCGATCCCGCCAAATATGCTGGGCTTTAATAAAGACCTGAAGGACTACAGCTACGATCCTGAAAAAGCGAAAGCGCTGCTGAAGCAGGCGGGGCTGGAGAAGGGGGCGGAAGTCACGCTGTGGTCAATGCCGGTTCAGCGTCCGTACAACCCGAACTCGCGTCGTATCGCGGAGATGATCCAGAGCGACTGGGCGAAAGTCGGCGTGAAGGCCAAAATTGTCTCTTACGAGTGGGGCGAATATCTCTCCGGAATGCGTAAAGGCGAACATGACTCCGCGCTGTTTGGCTGGATGTCCGATAACGGCGACCCGGACAACTTTGCCGACGTGCTGCTGGGCTGCAACAGCATTAAAACCGGATCAAACGCCGCGCGCTGGTGTGATAAGGGTTATGATGATCTGGTGCAAAAAGCGAAGCTGACCAGCAGCCCGGCCGAGCGTGCGAAACTCTACGGCCAGGCGCAGGAGATTTTCTACCAGCAGGCGCCGTGGATCGCACTGGCAAACGGGAAAACGTTCTATGCGACCCGCAGCAACGTGACCGGATACAGCGTGAGCCTGATGGGCAGCGATTTCTCTAAGGCGAAGCTGAACTAATATGTTGCCCGGTGGCGCTGCGCTTACCGGGCCTACGGTTCCCCCTGTAGGCCGGGTAAGGCGCAGCCGCCATCCGGCGATTTACAAGGAGTGACAATGTCACATTTAAATGAAGTTACCGCCCGTGTCGATGCCGCCATTGAAGAGAGCGTCATCACCCATATGAATGAACTGCTGATCGAATTAAGTGATGATGCAGAGCTCAGCCGTGAAGAACGCTACACCCAGCAGCAGCGTCTGCGTACCGCGATTTCGCACCACGGTAAGCAGCATAAAGAGGAGTTGGACGCGCGTGAGGAACAGCTGACCAAAGGCGGCACCATACTGTAACGTTCAAAACTGGCGTCGCGCCACCAGCCAGGCCCCGACGACCAGCATCACCGCGCCGCACACCGGGCCAATCAGGGCGCGCAGCGGAATGCCGTTGCTCCTCAGCACGTCCATCACCAGCCCGCCAATCAGCTGGCTTGCCACCAGCACGGCGATAGTCGTGGCCGCGCCAACGTTCTGATATCCGCTGATGCTGGCAAACACGAAAAATGACCCCAGCAGCCCCGGGATAAGCGTCCACCAGCGCACCGTTGCGGCCAGCTCGCTGAATCCGGCTGCGCCCTGTTTCAGCAGCAGAATGCTGACAAACAGCACAATGCCGACCAGGGAGTTCAGCAGCATCGCGATAAGGATCGTGGAGGAGGACTGGGTGATGCGCACCATTAAGGTGTTTTGCACCACCAGACCAATTCCCGCCGCCACCAGAAACGCCAGGGTCAGGGATTGATTCATGGGATGGCGTCCGGATCGCTGCGCTCGTCCAGCTGCAGCTGCATAAAGGTTAAGTCCAGCCAGCGGCCAAACTTGGTTCCCACCTGCGGCATCTGCCCCGTGGTGACAAAACCAAGCGTTTCGTGGAGGTGAATCGAAGCATGGTTTTGCGCTTCAATACCGGCCACCATCACGTGTTTGCCGATGGCGCGGGCCTCGTTAATCAGCGCGATCATCAGCGTGCGGCCAATGCCTTTTCCCTGATGGTCCGGGTGGACGTAGACCGAATGCTCAACCGTATGACGGAAACCGTCGAAGGCGCGCCAGTCACCGAAAGAGGCGTAACCGGTGATAACGCCGTTTTCTTCACTCACCAGAACCGGGTAACCCGCGAGCGTGCGCGCCTCATACCACGCGATTCGGTTATCGGTATCGACGGTTTTATCGTTCCAGATCGCGGCAGTATGCAGCACCGCGTGGTTGTAGATTTCGCCTATCGCAGCGCAGTCTTCCTTGCAGGCATGACGAACGATCATGATTAACCCTCTGTGTATTGTTTACTATAGTATTACGTTATTCCTACGATATTACACAATCGTATCGCCCGATCGCTACGGCATAAGCCATATTTTTTTGTTATCAAAAGCCCATTGAAATGCCGTTCATACACTATAGTATGACGTCATGAACACCATAACAGACACAATGAATCAACGGATTAGCGCAAGAATTCGCCTTGAACGCGAGTCTCGCGGATGGTCCCTGAGCGAGCTTGCTGACCGGGCAGGGGTCTCGCGCGCGATGATCCACAAGATAGAGCGCGGAGACAGTAGCCCGACAGCTACCTTGCTGGCCCGTCTGTCCGGCGCGTTTGGCATCAGCATGTCCACGCTCATAGCCCGGGCCGAAATGCAGGAGGGCAAGCTGCTGCGCCTTGCAAACCAGCCCGTCTGGCGCGATCCACAGACGCACTACCTCCGCCGCCACGTTTCTCCTCGCACCGATCTGCCCATCGACCTTGTTCAGGTTGAACTGCCTGCGGGCAGCGATGTTCCGATGCCTGCATCTTCTTACGCGCTGGCACGTCAGCTTATCTGGCTCCAGTCCGGCGAGCTGGTGTTTCAGGAGGGCGATACGCGCCACGAAATGCTCGCCGGAGACTGTCTCGAGCTGGGGCCGCCAAATGACTGCCGGTTCATCAACGAAACGAATGAAACCTGCATCTATCTGGTTGTACGGCTTAACCAGTCTGCCTCGTAATGCTAATGCGATAACGCCGTTCGTGAGCCAGGCTGTAATGACATTTGCACCAGAAGGAGATCCCGATGAATCAACCTGTTTCGCAAAATCGCCGCTGGGTACTGGCCTCCCGTCCTCAGGGTGCGCCGGTGGCGGAAAATTTTCGTCTCGAAACGCAGCCTGTTCCCGCCCCGGCTGAGGGACAGCTTTTGCTGCGCACCGTCTGGCTGTCGCTGGACCCTTACATGCGGGGGCGCATGAGCGATGCGCCATCCTATTCACCACCGGTTGAGCTGGGCGCTGTGATGGTGGGGGGAACGGTCAGCCGCGTTGAGCAGTCAAATCATCCCGACTTCAAAGCCGGGGAGTGGGTGCTGGGCTACAGCGGCTGGCAGGAATATGAACTCTCGGACGGCAGCGGCCTGGTGAAGCTGGGCGAAAATCCGTCACATCCTTCCTGGGCGCTGGGTATTCTGGGTATGCCGGGCTTTACCGCCTATATGGGATTGCTGGATATCGGGCAGCCAAAAGCGGGCGAAACGCTGGTGGTCGCCGCGGCGACAGGCCCGGTTGGCGCGACCGTCGGGCAGATCGGTAAAATCAAAGGTTGCCGGGTGGTCGGCGTCGCCGGTGGGGCTGAAAAATGCCGCCATGCCGTTGAGGTCCTCGGATTTGACCTGTGTCTGGATCACCACGCGGCCGACTTTGCCGAACAGCTGAAACGCGCCTGCCCGAACGGGATTGACGTCTATTATGAAAACGTCGGCGGGAAAGTATTTGACGCCGTGCTGCCGTTACTGAATACCTCCGCGCGCGTGCCGGTGTGCGGCCTGGTGAGCGGCTACAATGCGACGGGCCTGCCCGAGGGGCCGGATCGCCTGCCGCTACTGATGGCGACCATCCTGAAGAAACGCATTCGTATGCAGGGCTTTATCATCGGCCAGGATTACGGTCACCGCATTAAAGAGTTCCAGGAAGCAATGGGACGCTGGGTTCAGGAGGGCAAAATTCACTATCGTGAACAGATAACGGACGGGCTGGAGAACGCGCCCGAGGCGCTGATTGGCCTGCTCGAAGGGCGTAACTTCGGCAAAGTCGTGATTCGCGTCGCGAGTGACAATAAATAAACAGCACTATGGCGGGGTTTCCCGCCATATTTATTTGTGAAGATACGATATATTGTCTTTAATTAATGGACATGGCATTTCGCGCCCGCATCCCGGATGGGCCCGGAACCAATAAAAAAAACAAACTTTGCTTTTTTGATGTTTTTACGTACTTCCCACCACCAGGCATGACGATACAGGATATATCGGACCAGCGTCGTTTTATTAAAACTGGCGTTTAAAAATAGCATTAAGTTTTAGCTACAGGAATTGAACATGCTTGATTTGGACCACTTAGAAAAAGCCCAAAGGGTCAGTCTTACCATGCAAGTTGAACACAGTTTGAAAGGAGCGTTAATTACAGGCTCACTCAAACCTGGGGCACGACTGATTACGAAAGAGATTGCCGATAAATTAGGAACCAGTATTACCCCTGTTCGCGAGGCGCTGTTGCGCCTGGTGTCATCAGGGGCGCTACACGCCACGCCGGCGCAGGCATTTCTGGTTCCGGAGGTCACGCTGGAGCGCTATAACGAGATTAACGCTATCCGCAAGCAGCTTGAGCCGATGGCGGTCGCCGCGGCCTGTCAGAATATGTCTGATAGCAAACTGGAGGCGTTGCGCAAATTGTCGGATGCCTTTCATGAGGCCATGCGCAACGGGAACGTCCAGCAGGCATTGCATGCGAATCGCGTCTTCCGGTTTACGCTTTATCAGTATGCGGAAATGCCAACGCTTAATGCCTTAATTGAGCAGTTGTGGGTACGCATCGGGCCCTGTATGAACTATCTACATCAGGAGCTTAACGACATCAAAGCCTCGACATATCACTATGACGAACTGCTTTCCGCCCTGGAGCGAAGAGATGTTGTTGCCTGCCAGAAGGCGATTGATAAGGTGATTGATGAAGCGAATTTGCTTTTACAGCGACAATATTTTAACTAAGAGATTATTTAGCAGAGCGACTATATTTCGCCCCTAATTATTTATCTGGTGAATAACTCCTGATGGTTTATTGCCATCAGGAGCGTTATTTCATTAATTAAATAAACTTTTCTTATCGCTTACTCGAAGCGATAAGAGACCGACAGCCCGACCCCGTAGTTACGGCCTGGTGCAGGCTCGTAATAACGACCGTTTGACTCGTTGACAATAACCGAGCCCGCGTACTCTTTATCGAACAGGTTGTCGACGCGGCCAAAGACGTCCATGCCCCAGCTGCCGTAGTTGAATTTATACCCGGTGTTCAGCCCGACCACCGTATACGACGGCGCTTTCGCCGTATTCTCGTCGTCGGCCATGATATCGCTCATGTAGCGCACGTCTGAACCCGCGTACCAGCCTTCCTCCGGCTGCCAGCCAAACGAGACGTAACCCATGTTGCGGGCAATGCCCGGCATCCGGTTACCGTTACAGTCTGCGTCGCTGCAGACGTTAGTCCGGTAGGTGGCATCCAGGTAAGTCCACGCCATCTTCAGCTTCCAGTTCTCGGCAAACTGCTGGTCGAGGGAGACTTCCACCCCCTGACGACGGGTTTTACCGGCATTTTTATAGCTGGTACGCCCGCCAGAGCTGGCATCCACCACGATCTCATCATCCGTATCGGTGCGGAACAGCGCCGCGGTCAGCAGGCCATTTCCGATGCGGGTTTTGCTGCCCACTTCATACGTGTTGTTGGTGGACGGCTGCAGGCCGATGTTCAGGCCGCCCTGGTTATCGGCACGATAGGAGAGTTCGTTGATGGTTGGCGTTTCGAATCCACGCCCTGCGGCAGCGTAGAGGTTCCATGCGTCCGTCACCGCATACTTCACGGAACCGGCCGGGAGCCACTTGTGATAGCTCGCGTCACCGCTGTCATCGCCGTTGCCCGGCGTAACGTAATGGTCGTTGGAATCAAACCAGACCGAGCTGTAGCGCACCCCCGCATCCACCGACAGTTTCTGCGTCAGCTGCCAGCTGGTTTGCAGGTAAGGGTCAACGTTCCACATCAGGTTACGTTCGTTTCGACGCTTGTCACCCTTCACGCCGTAAGCCGGCACGCCGTTGTTCATCACGAAGTTCTCGTATCCGCGACGATCTTCGCTCAGGTTTTCGTAGTTCAGGCCGGTGGTAAATGTTACCGGCACCAGCAGCTCGCCGCGGTGCGTCCAGCGGGTATCCACGCCCTGATAGTGTCGCTGCATATCGATCACGCCGCCGGAGTGGGAGGCTTTCAGCTGCGGCTGATACGGAATCGACTGGTACTGCGTCATTTCACGCTCGCCGGCGTACATCATCACGCTGAGATCGTCCTGGGTGCTGAGCTGACGATCGTAGCGCAGGCCGGCCTGGGTCTGCTTGATGGTCTTGCGGGTGTTGTACTGATCGCCGCGCGGAGACTGACGCGAATTGTTCTGCCATTCCTGATAGCTCAGCCCGCCCGGATCGTTGGCCTTCATGTCCACGCTGTTAAAAATCAGCGTCAGCTTGCTGACGTCGTCAATGCGCACGCCCAGTTTGGCGTTAGCGAGGTTTTTGCGCGCGCCGCTGTGGTCGCGGTAGCCTTTGGTGGTGAAGCGGGTGGTGGAAACGGTGTAATCCACATCGCCCGCGTGGGTGCCGTCACCCATCGCGCCGGTGGCTTTCATGCCGTAGCGCCAGGTACCGTAGCTGCCGTAATAGCTGCTGGCTTCAATGGTCGGCGGCTGCTGCCCGGTCTGGGTGTTGATGTTAATCACGCCGCCGGAGGCGTTGCCGTACAGGGCAGAGAAGGGGCCGCGCAGCACTTCAACGCTCTCCACGCTGGAGAGATCGATGTTAGAGGTCTGGCCCTGTCCGTCCGGCATGGTGGCAGGGATACCGTCGACATACATACGGATACCGCGCACGCCAAACGTTGAGCGGGCACCAAACCCACGCATTGAAAGCTGGAGATCCTGGGCATAGTTCTGGCGGTTCTGAATTTGCAGTCCCGGGACGCTGCCAAGAGATTCAGACAGGTTGATGCGCGGCGCGGCGTGGCGCATGTCATCGCCATTGACGACGCTGACCGCGGCCGGGGTATCCAGTTCCGATACGGTTTGCGGCGTGGCGCTGACGATCATGGTCTGTTCCTCCGCGCTCATTGCGGTTAGCGGCGCGAAAATAACGGGAACCAGCAGCAGCGGGAGGGAAGCCTTACGGGCAGAAATGATTTTCATGAATAAAACCGGTTGTGGTGTATAAACGAACCAAATGGAACATGTCCATACATGTTAAAGGTTTTGTAAATGTTTTGAAAACTATAACCGCACATTGCGTTAATGAAAGGCGAGACGCGAAAGAAAAACTCCACATTCAATTCATTAATGATTACTATTCTCATTATCAAAAGGCAATGCCATGACGTTGCCTGCCGGAAGCGATGTCAGCCCAACCCCTCTTTTCAGAAAAGGAATTGTTATGTCTTTACGTCATCTGTGCTCGCCGCGTCTGAGCCTGTCACTGCTGTCTGCCACTTTACTGCTTGCCGGGACGTTCCAGGTGCATGCCGCCGAAGAGGTGCTGCGTAAAGCGGTGGGCAAAGGGGCGTATGAAATGGCGGTCAGCCAGCAGGAGAATGCGCTGTGGGTGGCGACCTCGCAAAGCCGCAAAACCGATAAGGGCGGAGTTATCTATCGCCTTGACCCGGTCACGCTGGACGTGACGCAGGCGATTCATAGCGATCTAAAACCCTTTGGCGCCACGCTCGACGGCGCGACGCAAACCCTGTGGTTTGGCAACACCATCAACGGCGCGGTGACGGCCATCGATGCGAAAACGGGCGACGTGAAAGGGCGTCTGGTGCTCGATAATCGCCAGCGCAGTGAAACCGTGAAACCGCTGCAGCCGCGCCAGCTGGTGGCGGATGACGCGACCAACACGATTTACATCACCGGTGTCGGCAAAGAAAGCGTGATTTGGGTGGTGGACGGCGCAACGCTGAAGCTGAAAGAGACCATTGCCAATACCGGTACGTACAGCACCGGCCTGGCGCTGGATGCGCAGGCAAAACGTCTGTACACCACGAATGCGGACGGCGAGCTGGTAACCATTGATACGGCCACCAATAAAATCCTGAGCCGCAAAAAAGTGCAGGATGACGGCAAAGAGCACTTCTACCTGAACCTCAGCCTCGATACCGCCGGCCAGCGCGCGTTCCTGACCGATTCAAAACAGCCGGAAGTGCTGGTGGTGAACCTGAAAGACGGCAGCGTGATCGAGAAAATCGCCGCGCCGGAGTCACTGGCGGTCCTGTTTAACCCGGCCCGCAATGAAGCCTATGTGACGCACCGTGAAGCCGGTAAGGTGAGCGTGATTGACGCGAAAACGTATAAGGTCACAAAAACCTTCGACACGCCGGTCTACCCGAACAGCCTGGCGCTCTCTGCGGATGGCAAAACCCTGTACGTGACGGTGAAACAAAAATCGACTCGCCAGCAGGAAGCCACCCAGCCTGACGACGTCATTCGTATCGCGCTGTAAATAAAAAAGGGAAGGCATTTGCCTTCCCTTTTTGATGCTTACGGACGCTTAACGCGAGGTTTCTTCCACCAGCGGTGCGTCGTGTTTTTCATCGTCGTGATGAACCGGCGCGGTGCTGTGGATCTCGTGAACGCGCTTACGCACGCCAAACCAGCCGGCAATCAGCAGTACCGCCAGCAGCGGAATGGTCGCAATGGTGTAAGTACCGTTCGGGTAGTCAAACGCCATCAGCACCAGCACGCTGAACAGGAACAGCAGGGTGAGCCAGGAGGTCACCGGTGCGCCCGGCATCTTGAAGCTCACATCAGCCGCTTTGCCTTCTTTGATCGCTTTGCGCAGACGCATCTGGCAGACCACGATGAAGGCCCAGGAGGCGATAATCCCCAGTGCAGCCACGTTCAGAACGATCTCAAATACGCGGGACGGCACCAGATAGTTCAGGAACACGCCAAAAACGTAAACCACCAGCGTTGCCAGAATCCCCGCATAGGGAACCTGCTGCTTGCTCATTTTCGACATGAACTTCGGCGCAGAACCGCCCATCGACATGGAGCGCAGGATACGACCGGTAGAGTAAAGACCGGAGTTCAGGCTGGAGAGCGCCGCGGTCAGGACCACGATGTTCATGATGCTGCCAACGTAAGGCACGCCCAGCTTAGAGAAGAAGGTCACAAACGGACTCTGACCTGCCTGATAGGCAGTCCACGGGAGCAGCAGAACCAGCAGCACCACGGAACCGACGTAGAACAGACCGATACGCCAGATCACGCTGTTAATGGCTTTTGGCACCATGGTCTGCGGATCTTTACATTCACCTGCTGCGGTGCCCACCAGTTCGATAGAGGCGAAGGCGAACACCACGCCCTGAACCAGAACCAGCGCAGGCAGCAGACCGTGTGGGAAGAATCCGCCGTTATCGGTTATCAGATGGAAGCCGGTGGCATTGCCGTCCAGCGGCTTGCCGCTGCCGAGGAAGACGGTACCCACGACCAGGAACACCACGATGGCCAGCACTTTTACCAGCGCAAACCAGAACTCCATCTCCGCGAACCACTTCACGCCGATCATGTTCATGGTGCCGACAATCGCCAGCGCGCCAAGCGCAAAGACCCACTGCGGCACATCGCCAAACGCGCCCCAGTAGTGCATATACAGCGCAACGGCGGTGATATCGACAATACCGGTCATCGCCCAGTTGACAAAGTACATCCAGCCCGCAACGTAGGCCGCTTTTTCACCGAGGAATTCACGGGCGTAAGAGACGAAGCTTCCGCTGGAAGGGCGATGCAGTACCAGTTCGCCCAGCGCACGAAGAATGAAGAAAGAGAAGATCCCGCACACCAGATAGACCAGGGCGAGAGCCGGGCCAGCCATTTGCAGACGCGCACCCGCACCTAAAAACAGCCCCGTTCCGATAGCGCCGCCGATGGCGATCATTTGAACCTGACGGTTGCCCATCGCTTTGTGGTAGCCCTCTTCGTGGGAGTTCAACCAGCGACGTTTAGCAGCATGATGATCGGCTGCGCTTTTATTGCTTGTTTTCATTGAGTTACCTGTTTGCCTGTCTGAACCATTATCGTGATAGTCCTGCCTGGCAGAGCGCAATACAAACGATTGCTTCTGCGCAAACACATGTCGCCTTCCCAGTCATTCTGCGTATGGATAAGGCGAAACATGGCGAGGCATCCTACCTGCAATTCATAAGCGACGCAAAATATAACCGTGCCGAAAGTGATGCACGTCG
>Ga0308156_1000716_pt1 | contig 54908 bp, 47 predicted proteins | sample PhyAR2_FD_201041 | JGI IMG/M metagenome (GOLD analysis project Ga0308156, IMG submission 201041) | Phyllosphere microbial communities from UC Gill Tract Community Farm, Albany, California, United States - DLSL A.R2 | ecosystem: Host-associated > Plants > Phyllosphere > Unclassified | place: USA... | reverse complement strand
GGCGGACGCCGCCTCTCCGGCGTCGTTCCAGCCGTCGAAAGCGGCGACGATGATCCGGCGACCCAGTGCGTCCACGCGACCTCCTCTGCCCCGGGAAGGGCTGGGTTCCAGGATAGGCGCATGCGCCGAGCCGGGAGCGGTGGGCAGGAGCGGTGGGGGACGTCGCCCTCGATACGATGGAACGATGACTTCTTCCGCGCCCGCCGCCGTCCTCTGGGATATGGACGGCACGCTCGTCGACACGGAACCGTTCTGGATGGCGGCCGAGACGCCGCTCGTCGAGCGCTTCGGGGGCACCTGGTCCCACGCGCAGGCGCTCGGCATGGTGGGCCTCGCCCTCGAGGACTCGGCCCGCCTGCTGCAGAACGCGGGCGTGCCGTGGGGTGTCGACGAGATCATCGCCTACCTGACGGACGAGGTCCTGCGTCAGTTCTCCGTGGCCGGCGTGCCCTTCCGTCCGGGAGCGCGGGAACTTCTCGCCGATCTGCGGGCGAACGGGGTGAAGACCGCCCTCGTCACGATGTCGATGCGACGGATGGCGCTGTCGGTGACCGAGCTGATCGACTTCCCCGCCTTCGACGTCGTCGTCGCCGGAGACGACGTGGAGCGACCGAAGCCCCACCCCGACCCGTATCTCCAGGCGTGCGCCGCTCTCGGCGTCGACATCGCCGACGCCGTGGCGATCGAGGACTCGCCCAACGGCCTGCGCTCCGCGATCGCCAGCGGTGCCGTCACGCTGGGCGTCCCGCTCATGGTCCCCCTGGACGGTCTGGGCGCCGACGCCCTCTGGCCGAGCCTCGAGGGGCGGACGACCGCAGACCTGCGTGCGCTGCACGCGTCGCGGCCCGTCGCCCCCGGCATCCCGACCCCCTCGATCACGACCCCGCAGGAGACCCGATGAGTGAGACCCCGCACCTGAGCGGCCCCTTCCGGGTCGGCGACCGCGTGCAGCTGACCGGCCCGAAGGGGCGTCTGCACACGATCACCCTGCGCGAGGACGGCGAACTGCACACGCACAACGGCGTGCTCAAGCACTCGTTGCTCGTGGGCGAGCCCGACGGCAGCGTCGTGACGAACAGCGCGGGCCACGAGTACCTGGCCCTGCGTCCCCTGCTGCGCGACTTCGTGATGTCGATGCCCCGCGGGGCCGCGATCGTGTATCCGAAGGACGCGGCGCAGATCCTCTCCGCCGCCGACATCTTCCCGGGGGCGACGGTGGTCGAGGCCGGTGTCGGCTCCGGGGCCCTGTCGCTCTGGCTGCTGCGGGCCATCGGTCCCGCGGGTCGTCTGGTGTCGTTCGAACGTCGCGAGGAATTCGCCGACGTCGCCCGCGCCAACGTCGAGACCTTCCTCGGCGGAACGCCCGCGACGTGGGACGTCGTTGTCGGCGACCTCGTCGAGAGCCTGCCGAGCGCCGTCGAGCCCGGCTCGGTCGATCGGGTCGTGCTCGACATGCTCGCTCCCTGGGAGTGCATCGACGTCGCCGCCGACGCCCTCACGCCCGGTGGCGTGGTGCTCTGCTACGTCGCGACGGCCACGCAGCTCAGCCGTGTCGCCGAGTACATCCGCGCCACGGGGCTCTTCACGGACCCGGATGCCTCGGAGACGATGGTGCGCGGGTGGCACGTCGAAGGACTCGCCGTCCGGCCCGACCACCGCATGATCGCGCACACCGGGTTCCTGCTGACCGCGCGTCGACTCGCCCCGGGAGCCGTGCCGCCGGAGGTCAAGCGTCGGGCGTCCAAGTCGAGCTACGGCGACGAGGACGTCGAGCTCTGGACCCCCGGCGCCGTCGGCGACCGTGAGATCACGGACAAGAATCTGCGCAAGCGCGTCCGCGAGGCCCAGAAGGCGGCGGACGGGGTGCGCCGGCGCGAGGACCCCGCGGCCCCCTCGGCGGATTCATCGGGCGCGACGCCCTAAACTGTTCCGGTGCGCAGACTTCCCGCCTTCGTCGCCGTGACCGCCCTCGCCGGATTCGGTCTCGTCGGATGCTCCGCCTCCGCCGGCGCCTCGTGCCCGACCCCGACGGCGGATCCCGCGCTGTCCGCGGCGATCTCGGCGACCGGGGACGTCGGCACGGCGCCCACGGTGAGCCTGCGCAGCCCGTATCTGCCCACGCAGACGGCGGTCGACACGCTCGTGCAGGGCGACGGCGAGAAGCTGACGCAGGACGGCCAGCTGGCCCTCGTGAACGTCACGGTGATGAATCCCGTGACGGGCGAGACCGCGATCGCGACGCAGTACGGCTCCGACCTCACCAAGACGACCTCGCTGACGGCTCTCGAGCCCGATGTCCCCGGTCTCACGGCAGCCCTCACGTGCGCCGCCGAAGGATCCCGCGTGGCCGTCGCCATCCCGGGCGATCAGATCCCCGCCGACAAGGCGCGCGGCCTCGGACTGGCCGAGGGATCTCCCGGCGTCTTCGTCGTCGACGTGCGCAAGGTCTTCCTCCCGGCGGCCGACGGTCCCGAGCAGTTCAACGCCGGCACCGGCATGCCCTCGGTTGTCCGCGCGCCGAACGGCCAGCCCGGTGTCTCGTTCCCGCAGAACGACGCACCGTCCGACGTGCGCACCGAGACGCTGAAGAAGGGGGACGGCGAGGTCCTCCGCGCCGACTCCAGCGCGATGATCCACCTCGTGGGCGTGGCGTGGGGCGCGAAGACGACCTTCGCCTCGACGTGGGCGAACGGTGCCCCCGGGCAGGCCACGGTCTCGAGCCTGCCGCCCGCTCTGGCCTCGGCTCTGGAAGGTCAGACCGTGGGGTCCCAGGTCCTCGTCGTCGTCCCGTCCGACCAGACGTCCGCCGACCAGCAGGCTTTGAAGGCTCCGGCCGACAAGGCGCTCGTCTACGTGGTCGACATCCTCGGCACGCTGAACTGACGGCGCTCCGCGGATCGCCCTCGCGGCGCCCCGTCCGGTCGGTGGGTCGGGGCAGGTGGTCGATCCCGCGGCGGGAACCCCGCGTCCTCCGCGCCTAGGATGGGCGAGTGCCCGCCCCCACCTCCAGAAGCGCTCCCGAGGAGCGACTGGTCAACCTCGTCGTCGCCCTCATGGCGACCGAGCAGGGGCTGACCAAGGAGACGATCCTCTCCTCGGTCGCGGGCTATCGCGAGCAGCTCGAGGCGGGGGCGTCGAAGGATGCCCTCGAGAAGATGTTCGAGCGCGACAAAGAGAGCCTCCGCGGTCTCGGCATCCCCATCGAGACGATCGGCGAGCGCGCCGATCCGGACGACCTGCGCGAAGCGCGGTACCGCGTTCCGACGGCGGAGTACGCGCTGCCGGAGGACATCTCGTTCAGCCCCGCCGAGATCGCCCTGCTCAACATCGCCGGAGACGTGTGGGGGAGCGAATCGCTCTCCGCGGACGCCCGGAGCGGCCTCCGCAAGATCCGCGCCCTCGGCATCCCCGTCGACGAGCCGATCATCGGCTACGCCCCCCGCATCCGCGTCCGCGACGCGTCCTTCCCGGCGTTCCAGCGCGCGATCGAGGAGTGCCGCGCGGTGACGTTCTCGTACCTGCGTCCGGGGGAGCCCCGCCCGCGTGAGCGGCGGATCCGGCCTCTCGCCCTCGTCGAGTACGAGGCGCGCTGGCACGTCTTCGGTTTCGATCTGACGATGGATGCCGATCGCACCTTCCTGCTGTCCCGGGTGGTGGGCGACGTGACCCTGACACGGGAGAAGTTCCCGCCGGCCCTCCGTGCCGGGGCCGGGGAGCGAGCCCTCGCCGGTTTGGAAGGCGTGGCCGACCGTCAGCGCGCCCTCCTCGAGGTGCACCCGGGGACCGAGGCCTCCCTGCGGCTGGCGCGCCGCGCCCTGCCCGCACCCCAGGGTGTCGTCGTGCCCTACGTCGACCTGCACGTGTTCGCCGACGAACTGGCGTCCTACGGGCCCGAGGTCCGCGTGGTCGAACCGTCGAGCCTCCGCGACGAAGTGATCCGCCGCCTCGAAGCCACTCTCGTGCTGCACGGGGGAGACGCGTGAGCCTGGATCGTCCCCTGCAGGCGCTGGATCGCGCCGCTCTTCTCCTTCAGCTCGTGCCGTACCTCCTCGGCAAGGGCGAGGTCTCGGTCGCCGAGGCGGCGAAGGAGTTCGACGTCGCGCCCGCTCAGATGCGCGCGATGGTCGAGCGGCTGACGGTGATCGGCCTTCCGGGCGAGCGCGGCTATTGGCAGCTGCCGAACGAACTGTTCGACATCGACTGGGACCTGCTCGAGCGCGAGGACGTCATCGCGATGACCAACACGGTCGGGCTCGAACGCTCTCCGCGCCTGACCGCTCGCGAGGCGGCGGCGCTCCTGGCCGGGCTGCAGCTCGCGCGCACCCTCCCCGGCGTCGCCGACAACGAGCTCGTGACGGGGCTGCTGGCGAAGCTCTCGCGCGGTGCCTCGTCCGCTCCGCCCGCGGTCATCGTCGCACCGGGACCGGTCGACGGCGTGCGCGAGGTCGTGGATCGCGCGTTGCGTGCCCGGGTCGCCGTCAGCTTCACCTATCGCGCGCCGGGCGCGGGACCGACCCTGCGCACGGTCGATCCGATCAAGGTCCACATCGCCAACGACCAGTGGTATCTGCAGGGCTGGTGCCACACGAGGCAAGCCGTCCGCACATTCCACCTGGACCGCGTGAGCGATCCCGAGCTGACCGACATCCCGGCGGTGCACGGCGCCGATCCGGTCCCCGAGCTCTTCGCTCCCGCCGATGACGAGGTCGTCGCCCGCTTCCGCTTCCCCCGGGACGTGGCACCGCTGCTGGCCGACTACCTCGAGCGCGCCGACATCGTCGACGACGGCGACGCCTCCATCGCCTCTCTCCGCCTGGCCGACGAGCAGAGCCTGAAACGGCTCGCAGCGCGGCGGGGCGGCGACGTCGAACTCCTCGAGCCGACCGGAGCCCGGCGCGCCGCCGCGGCCTGGGCCGCGGCCGGTCTCGCCCAATACGCCGGTGGATCACCCGGGTGAACCTCGCCCGTATTCCGGGCTCCCGGCCACATCCTCGGGTTAGACTGACGATCACCCCCGAGGCTGACGAGGAGTCATCATGTTCCAGGGAATCACCGGAGTACACCTGCTGATCGTTCTCGCGGTCATTCTCCTTCTGTTCGGCGCGACGAAGCTCCCGGCGCTGGCGAAGAGCGTCGGACAGTCGGCTCGTGTCTTCAAGAACGAGATGAAAGAGATGAAGCGCGACGACGAGATGTCCGCTGAGGCGACGGATGCGCCGCGAGCGACCGAGGTCGGCACCGCCACGGCAGCCGCACCCGAGCAGCGCAAGCCGAACGACACCTCCGTTTAAGGCGTGACAACGGCAGGACCGCCGCGGATCGACGTGCCGGAGGGCCCGCGGCGCGACAAGCGCATGTCGATCGGCGCCCACCTCATCGAGCTGCGCAAGCGACTGATGATCGCCGCCGCGGCTCTGGTCGTCGGGATGATCGTGGCTTTCGCGATCACGTCTCCCGTCATCGAGTGGATCACGGTTCCCGTGCGCGACATCGCCGCGCAGCGCGGCGACAACCTCTCGGCCATCAACTTCACCGCGGTGACCTCCGCGTTCGATCTGCGCATGCGGATCGCCTTCACGATCGGTATCTTCCTGTCGGCCCCGATCTGGCTGTGGCAGATCTGGGCCTTCATCATGCCGGGCCTCACGCGCAAAGAGATCCGCTACACCATCGGTTTCGTCGCGTCCGCGGTGCCGCTGTTCTTCGGCGGGTGCTACGTCGGCGTCATGATCGTCCCGCACGTGATCGAGCTGATGTGGAGCTTCACGCCCGACGGCGCGGCGAACCTCTACAACGCGGCCGACTACTACGACTTCGTGTTCAAGCTGATGCTGGTCATCGGTGTGGCCTTCGTCCTCCCGGTCTTCCTCGTCGCGTTGAACGTCGCGGGTGTGATGAGCGGAAAAGCCATCCTCAAGGGGTGGCGCGTCGCGGTGCTGATCGCCACGCTGTTCGCCGCTCTCGCCACCCCGGCCGCCGACATCGTGAGCATGCTCATGCTCGCCGGGATCCTTGTCGTCCTCTTCTTCGCGGCGGCGGGGGTCTCGATGCTGTTCGACCGTCGCAAGGCGCGCCGGATGGCCGCTGAGGGCCTTTTGGGACCGAGGGCGTGAGCGGACTCAGCCCGGCTGATCGCTTCGCGCGGGCCTCGGCCCGTTCCGCGCACCCTCACACGGCCGACTTCGCCGACGCGCAGAGCTTCGAGCTCGATGACTTCCAGATCGCGGGATGCCACGCCCTCGAGGACGGGCGCAGCGTGCTCGTCGCGGCCCCCACCGGCGCCGGGAAGACCATCGTCGGCGAGTTCGCGATCCACCTCGCCATGCTCGAGCCCGGGGACAAGGCCTTCTACACGACACCGATCAAGGCGCTGTCGAACCAGAAGTTCCACGAGCTGCAAGAGGTCTACGGCGACGACGAGGTCGGGCTCCTCACGGGCGATACGAACATCAACGCCTCCGCGCGCATCGTCGTCATGACCACCGAGGTCCTGCGCAACATGCTCTACGCGAACTCTCCGGCGCTGCGCGGTCTCCGCTTCGTCGTCATGGACGAGGTGCACTACCTCGCCGACCGCTTCCGCGGGGCGGTGTGGGAAGAGGTCATCATCCACCTTCCGCGGTCGGTCAAGCTCGTCTCGCTGTCGGCGACCGTGTCCAACGCCGAGGAGTTCGGCGACTGGCTCGACACCGTGCGCGGTGACACCGAGGTCATCGTCTCCGAGACCCGGCCCGTTCCGCTCGAGCAACACGTGCTCGTGCGCGGTGACCTCCTTCCTCTCTTCGATGATCGGGCGGGCGTCGCGACCGCGCAGGTCAATCAGGAACTGCTGCGGATCCGCGGCGGTAACGCCGGAGGATACGAGAACAACCGCCGCGCCCAGGAGTACCGCTCGCAGCGCCATGCGGGCGGGCCCCGGCACGCCCACCAGCGCCGAAGCGGTCACAAGCCCGTGCGGGCGTCGCAGGGTCCGCGCATCGAACGCATCGACCGACCCGAGGTGGTCGAGCTGCTGCAGCGCAACCACCTGCTCCCGGCGATCTTCTTCATCTTCAGCCGCGCCGGCTGCGACGCGGCCGTGCAGCAGCTGCGTCGGGCGAACGTCCGGCTCACCTCGGCCGAGGAGCGCGTCGAGATCCGTCAGATCGTCGACGAACTGACATTCACCCTCAAGGACGAAGACCTCGCCGTCCTCCACTTCTGGGAGTGGCGCGACAACCTCGAGCGTGGCATCGCCTCTCACCACGCGGGTCTCCTCCCCGCGTTCAAAGAGGTCGTCGAGGAACTGTTCCGGCGCAAGCTCGTCAAGGTCGTCTTCGCCACCGAGACTCTCGCGCTCGGCATCAACATGCCCGCGCGCACCGTGGTCCTCGAGAAGCTCGAGAAGTTCAACGGCGAGGCTCGCGTCGCGATCACGTCGGGGGAGTACACCCAGCTCACGGGGCGTGCGGGCCGTCGCGGGATCGATGTCGAGGGGCACGCCGTGGTCCAGTGGACCGAGGGACTCGACCCCCAGTCCGTGGCATCCCTCGCCTCGAGGCGGACGTACCCGCTCAACTCGAGCTTCCGGCCGACCTACAACATGGCCGTCAACCTGATCGACCAGTTCGGGCGGTCGCGGGCCCGCGAGATCCTCGAGTCGTCCTTCGCCCAGTTCCAGGCCGACCGTTCGGTGGTCGGTCTCGCGCGTCAGGTGAAAGAGGCCGAGGAGTCCCTCGCCGGCTACGCGGCGGCGATGACGTGCGACCGCGGGGATTTCCGCGAGTACTCGACGATCCGTCGCGAGCTCAGCGACCTCGAGAAGATCAACCGACGAGATGCCACCGCGCCCCGTCGCCTGCGCGACGAGCGGCAGCAGCAGATCCAGTCCCTCCGGCGGCGGATGCAGCGGCATCCCTGTCACTCGTGCCCCGACCGCGAGGCGCACGCCCGGTGGGCCGAGCGGTACTGGAAGCTGAAGCGCAGCACCGACAAGACCCGTCAGCAGATCGACCAGCGCACCGGGACGGTGGCGCGCGTGTTCGACCGGGTCGTCGAGGTGCTCGCCGCGCTCGAGTACGTGGCGGTCGACGAGGACGGCGGGACCGTCCTCACTCCGGCGGGACGCACGATGCGCCGCATCTACGGCGAACGCGACCTCCTCGTCGCGGAGTCCCTGCGACAGCGCCTGTGGGACGACCTCGATGCTCCCTCGCTGGCCGCCCTGGCATGCTGCCTCGTCTACGAGCCGCGACGCGACGAAGCGGGGCCGGGGGAGCGCGGGCTGCCCCGCGGAGCCTTCCGTGGAGCCCTGGACGCCACGCAGACGCTCTGGCAGGAGCTGGACGACCTCGAACGCGATCACCGCCTTCCGGGCTCGGAGGCGCCCGCCTCCGGCCTCGCCCCGGCGATGCACGGCTGGGCGAGAGGTCTTCCCCTCGACACCGTGCTGACGCTCGCCGACATGGCCGCGGGAGACTTCGTCCGGTGGGCCAAGCAGACCATCGATCTCCTGGATCAGATCTCGCTCGTCGCCGAGCCGAAGCTCGCCAAGACCGCGCGCACGGCCCTCGATGCGGTACGTCGCGGGATCGTCGCCTACACCTCCGCGTGAGCGCGGGCCCCTCCGCCGCGATTTAGGCTGGACGGGTGCCCCTCGCCGTCTCGCCGCGACCGATCGTCCCGCTGGCGGTCGCCGCACCTCTCTCCGCCGCCGCGGGGCTGCTGCTCGTCACGGCGTACCCCGCTCTCGCTTGGTGGCCGATGGCCTTCCCCGCCGTCGCGATGGCCCTGGTCGCCCTCGCGGGACGACGCTTCTGGTCGGCGGTGCTGGTGGGAGCTCTCTTCGGCGCGACCTTCTTCTCGGTCAACCTCCTCTTCACCGCGCGCTATCTCGGGCCCATCCCGTGGATCGCGCTCTCGACGCTGGAGGCGCTGCTGACAGCGGTCTTCGCGGTACCGATCGCCCTGGCCTACCGCTGGCTGCCGCGCCTGGCACCGGGACTCATCGGCCGTCTGCTGCTGCTCCCCGCGCTCGTCGCGGGTCTGTGGACCCTGCGCGAGCAGATCGTCGGGTCCTGGCCGTACGGGGGATTCCCGTGGGGGCGCATCGGTGTGTCCCAGGTGAACGGTCCGTTCGCAGAGGTCGCGTCGTGGGTCGGCATGTCGGGTCTGACGTTCCTCGTGGTGGCGCTGTGCGCCATGCTGATCGAACTCGTCCGGGCGGGACGGTTCCGGGATCTGCGGCGCGCGGTCCCCGCGGTCGTGCTGCTCGTCGTCCTCGTCGCGTTGCCGCAGTTCCCCACGAGCGCCGCCGGTTCGCTGCGCGTCGGCGCCGTTCAGGGGAACGGGCCCGCGGGATACTTCGACCAGCGCGCGAGGGGCGCAGTGCTCAACGCCCAGCTCGAGGCATCCGCTCCGCTCTTCGGTCAGGACATGGACGTGCTGCTGTGGCCGGAGGGCGGCGTCGATTCCGACCCCACCACGTCGTCGCAGACCGCAGCGGTCCTCGACGAGCTCTCCCGGCGCGTGGACGCGCCGCTGATCGTGTCCGCGGTCACCGCGAGGGGATCCGCGCTGTTCAACTCGTCGTTGCTGTGGACGGCCGAGGGTGGGCCCGAGCAGACGTACGACAAGCGGCATCCGGTCCCGTTCGGGGAGTACGTTCCCGACCGCTCGTTCTGGGAACCGTTCGCCCCCGATCTCATCGGGCTGATCGGTCGGGAGTACACCCCGGGCACCGCGCGACCGCTGATCGACCTCGACGGCATCGGTGTGGGTCTCGCGATCTGCTTCGACGTGATCTACGACGACGTCGTCTGGGACGGGGCCTCCGACGGCGCCGAGATCTACATGTTCCAGACGAACAACGCGGACTTCCGCGGCACCGACGAGAACCTCCAACAGCTGGCCTTCGCCCGCATGCGCGCGATCGAGACGGGCCGTTCCGTGGTGAACATCTCGACGGTGGGCACCAGCCAGGTCATCGCCCCCGACGGATCGACGCTGGATGAGCTCCCCGTCGACACCGCCGGGCACATGCTCACCGACGTGCCGCTTCGGACGGGTCTCACCCCGGCCGTGGTGATCGGTCCGGCCGTCAAGATCGTGCTGGGAGGGGGATCCCTCCTCGCCCTCGTGATCGTCGGCGCCGTGGTCGCGATGCGGTCGCGGAGAACGAGAAAGACGCCGACCCCCGAAGGGATCGACGTCTGAACTCGGTGGTCAGCGTCAGGCGCTGATCTTCTGGTCTCCCGCTCCGCGACGCGCGCGGACGAAGGCGAGGCGCTCTTCGAGGAGCTCCTCGAGCTCGGGGATGGTACGGCGCTCCAGGAGCATGTCCCAGTGCGTGCGCGGTGCCTTGTCGTCGCTGTGGTCGACGGTCGCGGTTCCCTCACCGATCCGCAGGAGCGCCTCCGCACCACAGGTGCGGCACTCCCAGGACGGCGGAACCTCCGCGTCGGCCGCGAAGGTCAGGACGGTTTCGCGCCCGCAGGTGCTGCAGGCGTAGGTGTGCTGCGCGCGGTCGTGGAAAACGACCCCGTCTTCGCTCTGAAGGCTCTGTGCGCCGAGTCGGATGCCTCGAAGACTGCGATCTGCCATTGTGTGGTCCTCTCGTCGGTCCCCATGTATAACGACCGCACCTGTGCGCTTTATTCGAAATGAGCGCGCGCAGGCAGAACTCACAGGCGATGCTCAGCACACCTCACGTTCACCGGGCGTTCACGAGCGCGAGAGCGACGTCGCCGCGGTCGGTCACGAGCCCGTCCACACCGGCATCCAGGAGACGCGTCATGTCGTCGACGTCGTTCACGGTCCAGACGTGCACCTCGACACCCGCCGCGTGCGCGGCCTCGATCAGTCGAGGAGACAGCACCCGCACACGGCCCTGTCTCTCGGGGATCTGAAGCGCATCGATCCCGCGGAGGGCCCGACGCGCGAGGGGAGCGATGCCCGTCGTCACGGCGGCGACGATCCGGGCGACCGTCGCCGACCCGGGCGACGTCGCGGGAGCCCGGGCGGCGCCGGCTCTCTCGGCGGCGACGAGCGCGCGGCGCCGCCGTTCGTCCGAGAAGCTCGTCAGAAGGACCCGATGCGCCTGGGGGGCCACGTGGCGGCCGACGGCGTCGGCCGCCGCCTCGGCCTTGACGTCCAGGTTGAAGCGGGTCTCCGGGAAGGCCTCCAGCGCCTGTTCGAGCGTGATCAGCCCGCCCCGGTCGGACATCACCTCTTCGAGCTCGTGCAGCCGGACGTCGGCGATCCGGCGCGGGTCGCCGGTCACCCGCTCCAGATCGTCGTCGTGGAACAGGACGACGGTGCCGTCGGCTGTCAGGTGGCAGTCGGATTCGACGTAGACGAGGCCGGCGGCGTGCGCCTCGGCGACCGCCGCGAAGGAGTTGTCGACGATTCCCAGTGCCGCGGCGTCGGAGGTGACCAGGCCGCGATGGGCGAGGACCCTCGGGGGATAGCCTGCGGCGAAGTACGGATGACGCGGCGCGAGAGAGCGGATCATGACGGGGCCTCCGCGGCCGAACGTAGCACGGTGATCCGACACGCTCGTGACGCGGCGGCACCCCGGAGCAGAGGCGGCCCGGCTCGGTAGGGTGGGGAGGTCGCCTGTGCCCTCGTCGGCGCGCGGCTCGATCACGAATCGTCAGGAGAATCCGTGTCCCAGACCCTTCCGTCCGGCTCCCTGAGCGGCAAGACCGCCCTCGTCACCGGCTCGTCGCGCGGCATCGGTGCCGACACCGTCCGCTACTTCGCTGAGGCCGGCGCGAACGTCGTCATCAACTTCCGCAACAAGGCCCCGCGTGCCGAGAAGCTCGCCACCCAGCTTCGCGAGCTGGGCGTCGAGGCCCTCGTCGTCGGCGCCGATCTGACCGACCCCGAGTCGGTGAAGGCCATGTTCGACGAGGTCGAGCGCACCTTCGGCGGTCTCGACATCCTGGTGCTGAACGCCTCCGGCGGGATGGAGTCGGGCATGGCCGCGGACTACGCGCTGCAGCTCAACCGCGACGCCCAGGTCAACGTGCTCGAGACGGCTCTGCCGCTTCTGAAGGACGACGCGCGCGTGGTCTTCGTCACCAGCCACCAGGCGCACTTCATCCGCACCACCCCGACGATGCCCGAGTACGAGCCCGTCGCCCTGTCGAAGCGTGCCGGCGAGGACGCCCTGCGCGAGAAGATCCCCGCTCTCGAGGAGCGCGGCATCGGTTTCACCGTCGTCTCGGGCGACATGATCGAGGGCACGATCACGGCGACCCTGCTCGAGCGCGCGAACCCCGGTGCCATCTCGGCACGCCGCGAGGATGCCGGCAAGCTCTACAACGTGTCCGAGTTCGCCGCCGAGGTCGCCCGCGCGGCGGTCGATCCGGTGCCGGCCGACAACACCCGCCTCGTCGGAGACACGGGCTCGTTCGGAGGCGAGTGACCATGCGTCCCGTCGACATCGAGACGCTGATCTCGGTCGGACGTCCCACCCTCTCGTCCGACGGCGGCTTCGCCGTCTTCGCCACCTCGCGGCCCGATCTCGCCGCCGATCGCGGCGTGGGACAGCTGTGGCGCGTCGAGCTGCCCGAGGGGCGTCCGCGACGTCTCACGCGCGGTGTCTCCGACCGCTCGCCGCGCCTCTCGCCCGACGACAGCACGATCGCCTTCCTCCGCGCGGACGATCGCGGTCGCGCCCAGGTCTTCGTCGTCGCGGCGACCGGGGGCGAGCCCGTCCAGGTCACCGACCAGGCCGGGGGAGTCACCGACCTCGCGTGGTCGCCCGACGGCGGTCGCCTCGCCTTCGCCGCGCGCGTCCCCGAGCCCGGCCGGTACGGCACCGTCGAGGGACGGGATGCCGCGGCCGAGCCGCCGCGCCGGATCACCGGCATCCGCTGGCACGCGAACGGGCTGGGGTATCTCGACCGTCCGACCCACCTCTTCGTCGTGGAGGCGCCCTCCACCGACGCGGAGCCGTTCTACGCGCCGGCGCCGGCGCTCGATGCGGCCGAGAAGCGCGTCGTCGCCGCGGAGCCGCTCCGCCTCACGCACGGCGAGACGAGCTGGAACGGCGTCGTGTGGACGCGCGACGGGGCCGAGCTCCTCAGCGTGCCGGAGGTCATCGAGACCGATCGGCGCGACCTGCGCGACCGGCTCATCGCCGTCTCGGTCGAGGACGGTGCCGAGCGCGAGGTGCTGGGGCGCGAGGCCGATCTCTCGATCGCCGAGGTCGCCACGGCTCCCGACGGCACCGTCTTCGTGCTCGCGAACGACGTCGGTCCCGAGGGCGTCGACTTCGTCGCCCCCGGGATCGCGCTCTTCGCGCTCGAGCCTGCGGGCCCGCGTCGGCTCACCGACCCCGAGACGATCGACCTCGGCGAGGGTGGCAGCCACATCTCCTTCGACGGCGACGACGCGATCGTGCAGGACCGCACCCGCGGTCGCCTCCGCCTTCTGCGCGTCTCGCGCCGAGGCGACGTCGTCGAACTGCTCGGGGGCGACCTCGAGGCCACCGGCCACGCCGCGGCGAACGGCCGGGTCGTGGCATCCGTCGCCTCTCCCGAGTCGTTCGGCGAGATCGTCGTCGTGGATGCCGTCGCGGGAATGCGTGCCGTGACCGATTTCGGTGCGGCGGCGCGTGAGCGCGGAGTCGTCATCCCGGTCGAGCACGAGATCGCCGGCCGCGACGGCTACCCCGTGCACGGGTGGGTCGCCGTTCCCGAGGGGGAGGGGCCGTTCCCGGTCATCCTCCAGATCCACGGCGGGCCCTATGCGTCGTACGGTGTGCACCTCTTCGACGAGACGCAGGTGCTCGTCGACGCCGGGTACGCCGTGGTCTACAGCAACCCGCGCGGGAGCGCCGGCTACGGCCGGGAGCACGGGCGATCGATCCGGCAGCGGATGGGCACGCTCGACTACTTCGACGTCATGGACTTCTTCGACGGCGTCGTCTCCGCGGATCCGCGCCTGGACGGCGACCGCGTCGGTGTGATGGGCGGCTCGTACGGCGGGTACATGACGGCCTGGGTGATCGCCCACGACCACCGCTTCGCCGGTGCGATCGTGGAGCGCGGATTCCTCGACCCGACCGCCTTCCCGGGGTCGAGCGACATCGGCTCGTTCTTCGGGCAGGAGTACGTCGGCACCGACCCCGCGCAGATCGCGGCGCAGAGCCCGATGGCGGTGGTCGACCGGGTGAAGACACCGACGCTCGTGCTGCACTCAGAGCTCGACTTCCGCTGCCCGCTCGAGCAGGCCACGCGCTACTACGCGGCGCTGAAGAAGCAGGGGACCGAGGCCGAGATGCTCATCTTCCCCGGTGAAGACCACGAGCTCACGCGCGGCGGTCGTCCCCAGCATCGCGTCCAGCGTTTCGACGCTGTCCTCGACTGGTGGCGCCGGTACCTGCCCGTCACCTGACGCGGGAGAGCGCGAGACGGGAGAGGGGGCCGGATGCCATGGCATCCGGCCCCCTCTCCCGTCTGTCTTACGCGGCCTTGCCGAACTGGATCGCCCGGACGATCTGGAAGACGCCGAGGACGACCAGCGAGATGCCGATGAGCAGGAAAAGGGTGAGGCCGGCGAAGAGCGGTGCGATCAGCACGAAGATGCCCGCGAGGATGCTGACGATCGCGAAGAAGATCGTCCATCCGCGAGCCTTCGACTCGTGGCTCGCGGTGGTGAGGGAGACCACGCCCTCGATGATCCACAGGATGCCGATGAGGGTGCCGATGAAGACGCCGAACCAGGCGGCTGCGGCGGCGAGGTTGGCGAACGAGAAGATGCCGGCGACGATGAACAGCACTCCGAGCACGATGTAGCCGATCCGCGCCCACCCGGAGCGCCAGAACACGCCGATGCCGATGTTCACGAGACCCGCGATGATGACGTACACCGCGATGATGCCGACCGCGACCTGCGCGGTGCGGCCCGGCCAGATGAGGATCAGCAGACCGATCACGAGCGAGAGCGCGCCGCTGATCCCGAGGGCGGTGCGGACGGCTCCGACGACGGGGGTGGTCGTGGACGAGGGCGACATGGCGAGCCTTTCTGAGTGAAAGCTGAGAACAGTGCTCACCTTAGACCCGAGGGTGAGAGTCCCGCCAACGCGCCGTCGCGCGCGGTCACGCGGGGGAGTGGTCCAGGAGGAGTGCGATCGTGAACAGAACGGGCAGGCATCCGATCGTCGAGATGAACACGACGTCGCGCGAGAGGATCTCGCCGACGCCGTAGCGCTGCGCGAAGTTGAAGACGTTCTGCGCCGTCGGCAGCGCCGCGAGCACGACGACGATGAACACCTGGTCGGCCGGCATCCCGAACCATGTCGCCACCAGCCATGCCAGCGCGGGCATCGCGACGAGCTTGAGGACCGAGGCGATGATCACGTCGAGGCGCCGGCCGGGCTCGGTGAGCACGCGCTGACCGTAGAGGGACATGCCGTACGACATCAGCAGGACGGGCACGCAGGCGCCCGCGATGAGGTGCAGAGGGTCGAACACGATCGGCGGCAGGTCGATCCCGAGGACCGCGACGAGGACGCCGAGGGCCGAGCCGATGAGCATCGGGTTCTTCGCCGTCTGTCGGAGGATGCGCCACGGCGATCGCGTGCCCGAGGTCGCGGCATCCAGCACCGACAGGGCGATGGGCATGAGCACGAGCAACTGGAAGAGGATCACCGGGGCGGAGTAGGCCGCGTTGCCCAGCATGTAGAGCGAGATCGGGATGCCGATGTTGTTGCTGTTCACCTGTCCCGCCGACAGCGCGCCGATCACCGTCTCGCCGACGCGACGTCGGAGGATGAGGGCCGAGACGAGGGCGTAGACGGCGATGATGACGGCCGCGGTGATCATCGACACGGGAAGCAGTGCCGAGAAGAGGGTGCCGACGTCGGCCGTCGCGAGCACGGTGAACAGCAGGAACGGCGACAGGACGAAGAAGGTCAGGCGGCTGAGCACGTGCCGCGCGTGGGGCCCCAGGAGATCGATCCGAGCGATGACGTAGCCGACGACGACAGCGAGCCCGACGACCGCGAAGCCGGTGAACACGCCGGTCACGCGCGGACCGGGGGAGAGGGCGCGGGAGCGGGGACAGGCATCCCCTCGAGCGTAGTGGGATCGTCGCGCGATCGAATCGTTACACGGCGTGGGCCGTGGGTGTCGGTGGGCCGCCGATAGCATCGGCTGACGGCCGCGGACCGGGGAGAGTCGGCGGGTCGTCCGCGAACAAAAAGGGGAGACACATGCGCACGTTGCGGGAGAAGAAGACGCCTTGGGTGCTGGGCGCCACGATCATCGTGGCCGCGGCCGCGTTCGGACTGACCGGATGCTCGAGCCCGGCACCGGCGACCGGCGGCGATGCGCCTAAGGCGGCGCCGTCGTCGAGCGCGCAGGTCGATGACGGTGACGACGACGACGATGACGACGACGACTTCGCCGCGGACCTCGAGAAGGACGCGGCCGCCATCGACGATGCCAACGCGTCGAGCTTCGACACCGCGCAGGCCGTCGTCGACGCGTACGTCGCCGCGGGCGGCACCTGCGCGAACCCCACGGACTCCGGTCTGTCGCTCGCCACGTCGTCCATCGACTGCGCCGGGGTGTCCGGGCGCACGCAGACCATCGCGGTCTTCGCCACGCCCGACGAGGCGCAGAAGTGGTTCGACGCCCAGACGGTCGTGAAGAGCGGCGAGGTCACGAGCTACCTGCTCGGCAAGAACTGGGCCATGGTCTCGGACGGTTCGGCGCAGAACGTCGCGCAGAAGATGGGCGTGCGTACGCAGACCCTCGTTCTGCGCTGAGTCGTGCCGCGCTGAAGCGTGGCGCACTGAAGCGTCCCGCGCGGAGCCGTCCCGCGCGGAGTCGTCAGCCGCGGCGCCGTCGCCGGTTCGTCAGCGCGGATCGGTGACGGCGACCTGTTGCGCCGCCGGCGCGCTCGGCGCGGGCGACGGCGCGATCTCGGTCACCTGTTGGCGGGGTGCGAGGAGCGACAGCGCGAGGACGTGTCCGCCGACGATGAGGGCCACGGCAAGCACGGCGGCACCGAGCCAGGAGGCGCGGATCGTGGGGCGGCGGCGGGGTGCGGATCGTCTCCGCGCGACGGGAGCCGGGGGAGCCTCGGCGGGGGCGGCCTCGGCCGGGCTCCCCGCGGTGTCGTCGCCACCGGCGTCGTCCATCTCGACATCGGGCAGGGGCGTCCACGGGGCCGTCTCGAGGCCGAAGAGGTCGAGGATGTCGAGCTCGGTGGCATCCGGGATCCCGGTCTGCGCGGCGCGGGCCAAGACCGTCGCCCGGTCGGCGACCATCGCGGCCGTCGGACGATCGGACGGGTCCAGGGCTGTCATCGCGGTGAGCAGGGATGTCCACTCTCTTCCGAGGGCGGGCGGGATCGACGGCGCGCGGGACAGGCGTGCGAGCACCGTCTCATGCAGGGTTCCTCCGCCGTACGGGTGGAGGCGCGTGAGCGCCTCGATCGTGAGCAGCCCGAGGGCGTAGATGTCGGAGGCGGGCTGAGGGGCATCGCCGCGGACCTGCTCGGGCGCGAGATACGCCGCCGTTCCGATCACGGTGCCCGGGGTCGTCAGTCGGGCGGCGTCGACGAGGTGGGCCACGCCGAAGTCGGCGAGCACCGCCTCGAAGCCGTGCGGGGAGTGCCGGGTGGGGCGCAGGAGCACGTTCGACGGCTTCACGTCTCGATGGACGACACCGGTGGCGTGCACGGCGGCGAGGCCCCGGGCGAGGTCGCCGAGGAGATCGGCGACGAACGCCGGCTCCAGCGCGTCCTGATCGATCCGTCGCTGCAGAGAGGGTCCGTCGACGAACTCCATGACGAGGTAGACGTGATCTCCGCCGTCGAGGCGGGCGTCGTACAGCGTGACGAGCGACGGGTGGTCGAAGGCGGCCAGGACGCGCGCCTCGGACAGGCGACGCGAGGGCTCGAGTTCGCCCGTGTGATCGGTGTGGAACAGCTTGATCGCGACGTCGCGGCCGAGCACCGTGTCGCGCGCGCGGAAGACGCGTCCCATGCCGCCGGCGCCGACACGTTCGGACAGGATGTAGCGCCCGCCGAGAATGTCGCCGGAGTGCAGCATCGCGGCGTCGATCGACTGGCTCATCAGGTCCTTCGGCTCATCGAGGTGGTGCGCGCGTCGGGCACCTTTCCCTTCTCGGAACGTACGCGCGCTCGGGCCGCGGATACCGGGGCTGGTGCGGAATGCGCGCGAGGGACATAATGCGGCGGCTCGTCGCGCGGGTACGAGATGTGCGCGGCCGTCGGCTGCTCTCCGCCGTTTTCGCGTTAGCGCCGATAATGCACATTATGTCAGTTCAGGGAATTGGGAATGCGTGTCCCGTGCCCCGTCGGTATCCCCCGCGCGGCACGGTGACAAAGCGGTGACCATCCGCCGCCCCCTGACGAGAATGCGCGAAAGATCGTCGCGGAAGAACGCGTGTGGCGCACCCCATCGCCGTGGTTCACGTTCATTTCGTAAAATGCGGCGGGCCTTTTCACAGTCGGAAGAACGGATGACGATGAGCGACGCTGCGCCTCCCATCGATGGGTGGTACCCCGATCCGAGCAGTCCGGACACACACCTCCGCTATTGGCGCGACGGGCGCTGGACGGAGCACGTTCATCCTCTCGGCTCCCCCGCTGCCTCCGTCGACGCGGCCGCGAACACGGCGGACGCTGAGCGGACGGCATCCGAGGATCCGGCCCCGCGGAAGAAACGCCGCACGGGTCTGATCGTCGGGGTGGTCGGCGGATTCTCCGCCCTGGTCGTCGCCGTGGCGGCCTTCTTCGTGTGGGGTCTTCCCGCACTGACGGGTCCGCAGCTCACCACGCAGGACGACTGGGCCTATGCGTGGGCGCCGCTTCAGGACGACGTCGATATCAACCAGACGTTCACATTCCCCGCCGATTACGACCTCGATGCGAAGGCCGTCGAGAACGGCGACGAACGCGACACGTCTTTCGCGTTCGAGCTCTTCACGGATTCCAGCCTCACCCATCACGTCGACTACAGCGCGCACCAGTACGAGGGCGACGTGGAGATCAGCCCGGGGCTCGGTGCCGCGAATCTCCGATTCCACTGGGAAACGGACACGATCGACAATCCCGACGATCGCGAGTTCGAGATCAACGGCGGTCGGTCGGCGTGGGGCGTCAACGACACGTACTACCTCGTGCAGAAGCTCGACAAGGCCGGTGCCCCGCTCGAGAAGCCGATCGTGCACCCCTTCCGCGTGGCGCGGCCGCTGGCGATGCCGCAGGTGAACTACGGCGTCAATCCCAACGGCACACTCCAGATGTCGTGGGACGCCGTGCCGGGAGCGACGGAGTACCTCGTCGCGGTGTCGTCGTGGGACGGCGAGCGCCGGCAGGTGTGGCTGGTCGGCTCGACGAAGGTTCCGACGTGGTCTCCCCCGATCAGGGATCCCTTCTCCGGCGAGCGCGAGACGGTGGAGCAGGAGCAGAACCAGGGCCTTCGAACGTACGCGATGTGGAGCGCCGCCGAGATCGAAGGGGAGGCAGGCAACGGCGGTGCCGTGAACGCGCTCGACAACGACACGAGCGAGTACGAGTACGGTGTGATCGCCACGGACGGGACGGGCTTCTCGGCGATGCAGCCGACCGATGCCAACACCGTCGCGGCATCCCTCCCCCAGGAGATCCCGCTCTACCTCAAGAAGCAGCAGTTCCCCGACGGGCAGATCGTCGACTCTCTCGACAAGATCTCGACCCGCTTCTTCTTCACCTCCGTGGACGGGGCGACGCGCCAGACGGCGGCCTACATCGACCCCGATGACGTGGCCCTGCAGAAAGAAGGCGTGCGGATGCACCTGAGCGGGCTGGGCACCGGTCTCGGATGGCCGATGTACCTCACGGTCAGGGACGTCGACGCGGCGAAAGCGCAGATCAACGCCTTCAACGAGCGGGTGAAGGCCGAGCTGCCCACGACGGGACTCCCCCAGGTCACGACGATCTCCGCGCCCATCCAGGGCGATCCCAGCCAGTACACGCCGTCGACGACGGCACCCGATGCCGGCTATCCCCTCTCGGGTACCGATGAGTTCACGAGATACCTCGCCGCGAACCTCGTCGCGCGCGAAGACGCGATCGATGTCTCGGCCTATGTGGATCGCGCCGGGATGCCGGAGCTCAGTGACGCGATCGGCGAAGCGGTCTACCAGAACCCCTATGTGCTCGGCTATCGCGGGTACACCGTGAAGGGCGACATCGTCTACGTCAGCTATGCGAACGATGCGGAGACGACGAAGCGGATGCAGGGCGAGATCGCCTCCGTCGTGGGAGACGCCGTCGCGAAGGTCACGACGTCCGACATGAGCGCGGCGGACAAGGCCGGCGCTCTGAACCAGTGGCTCGTCGACACCGCGAGCTACGACAAGGCTGCCCTCGAGGCGGGCAAGGCGACCCTCGGGTTCCCGTCCGGGTTCGCGCACGCGTGGGACCCGAGCGGCGTGCTGCTGTCGGAGAACGGCAACACCGGTGTGTGCGCGAGCTACGCCGCCGCGTACAAGGCCCTGATGGATGCCGCGGGCGTCCCGTCCGTCGTCGTCACCGGCGATGTGCTCGACGGCGGCGGGCACGCGTGGAACAAGGTGCAGGTGGACGGGAAGTGGCTCGCCGTCGATCCGACGTGGAACGACGGCGGGGACCCGACGGAGTACCTGCTGATCTCGGATGCGCAGTTCACCGGCTCGGCGGCCCGCACGCAGTCGAACGACTGGATGGTGGACAATCGCATCGCGGACTACGCGACGCCGTGATCGTCCTCCGGGCGGCGGTGAGCGCCGTCGCCCGGACAGCGATCAGCGCACCCAGTGCGAGGTCACGTCGAGAACGCGCGAGCCGCTGAGGTCGGCGAGGGAGAGACCCGCGAACCGCAGGGCGGACTCCGAGGTCTGCCACCGGAACCGCGGGGCATCGGTGACGGCCGCCTCGACGACGGTCTCGGCGGCCTCCTCCGCCGACTGCGCACTCGCGAACGAGGTCGCCGCCCGGTCGAGGTAGGCCTGCTGGAGAGCGGCGTAGGGTCCCGGCTCCGCCCGCTCGACGGAGGCGGTGAACGACGACGCGACGGCACCGGGCTCGACGATCGACACGTCGATGCCGAAGGGGGCGACCACGGGGGCGAGGGACTGCATGAGCCCCTCGACGGCGAACTTCGCGGCGCAGTACGCGTCCGAGAAGGGCTGGCCCACGGCTCCGCCGACGCTCGTGACGGTCACGATGCGTCCGCTCCCCCGTTCGCGCATGGCGGGGAGGACCAGGCGGGTCAGACGCGCGACCGAGAGGTAGTTCGTGTCGAGCTGCGCCTGGAGGTCTTCGTCGGTGAGCTGCTCGAGGGTGCCCACGGCCCCTCGCCCGGCGTTGTTCACGAGGATGTCGACGGGCCCCACATCGGCCACGAGGTCGCGGGCGCCGACGGGGTCGGTGACGTCGAGCGCCCGGATGTCGAGCTCGACTCCCGCCGCGGCGGCGGCGGTACGGAGCGCGTCGGCGCGACCCGTGTCGCGGACGGTCGCGACGACGTCGACGCCGGTTCGCGCGAGGCCGATCGCGGTGTGGAGGCCGATGCCGCTGGAGGTGCCGGTGACGAGTGCAGTTGTCATGGGGTCATTGTGGTGGGTGCGGTTGTCCGGATGCTATGACTGAGCATTGGTCACCATTGGTATATTACGGCGACGGGAATATAAAGAACGTATGCCCGCTCCCCTCTCGCCTCCCGTCTTCTGGATACTCACCGCTCTGACGGGAGCGCGGCGGCACGGGTACGAGATCCTTCGCGAGACCACCCAGGCATCAGGTGGCCGAGTGACGCTGAAGGTCACGACCCTGTACTCGGCGCTTGAGCGTCTCGAGCGCGACGGACTCATCGCCTCCGACGGGGAGGAGATCGTGAGCGGGCGTGCCCGCCGCTACTATGTGCTCACCGACGGCGGTGCGGCGTCTCTCTCGGCCGAGGTGGAAGCGCTTGAGACGCAGGCACGTGTGGCTCGCGCGAAACTCGCGGCATCCCGCCCGGCGGCCGCCCCGGGACGTGCGGTGCTGTCGTGACCGACCTCGACGATCGCCCTTTCCGCCGACTGCTGCGGTGGTATCCGGTCTCGTGGCGCCGACGCCACGGGGACGTCGTGCTGTCGACGCTCCTGGACGCAGCCGAGGCGGACGGGCGGCGCACGCCGACCGCTGCCGAGGGTCGTCACGCAGCGCTCCACGGGACGGCGGCTCGGATCGGCCCGGGCTTCGCGCTCGCCGCGAGCCTCACCGCGGTGGCAGCAGCCGTGGTCGTCGGGATCCTCTGGGCGATCGGCAGCACGGGTGACGTCACGCTCATCCTCCTGGCGGGCGTGATCCCCACTCTCACCACGGCCGCGATCGTCGCGACCGCCCGTCTACGCGGGCTGACGAGCGACGGAGAGGCGCTGGCCATCCTGGCGACGGCGTCGGCCGCGTGGGCGCTCAACGTCCTCGCAGCCCTCGCCTGGTCGCGGGCCTTCGACGCCGGAGACGATGGTCGGCCCGCGGTGGGTCTTGCCGCCGCGTGGATGCCTCTGGTCGCTGCGGCGGGAGCGGTGGGCGCGGTGGCCCTGGGGCTCGCCATGACCGCGCTCCTTCGGCGCGCGACGCGCCGGAGTCTCGGCATCCGGATCGCGATCGGCATTGCCGCCGGATGCGTCCTGGCCCCGCTCGTGGGGGTGACCACCTTGAGCCCGGCCGCGGCGACGCTGATGGCGGGCGGCGCGGTGGTCGCCGCCCTGTCTCTGTGGCGGAGCTCGACGAACCGAGAGGGGCTCGTCGTCTCCGTCCCTGGCGCGGGGGCGGTGGCGTCCGTCCCGCGTCCTCCCCTCGTCCCCGACCCGCGCCGTCGGGCCGCGTCGCGCGGACTGGCCTGGCTCGCGACCACCGGCGGATCGGTCGGTGTCGCGTACGCGCTGACGGGGGCAATGTGGTCGCCCGGAGCGGAGGACGGAACTGCGGCGATGGCTCACGGCATCACCCTGTTGATGCTGTCGGTGCTGCCGCTCCTCTCGTCCTTCGGCCTGTCGAGGCCGCAGGCACCGACCCGCGCCGGAGGAAGGCAACGCTGGGGTCCGCTCCTGCTCGTGGCGTCGGGTGTGTTCAGCGTCGCTCTCGCCTACGTCGATGCCCCCGAGGCGGAGGCCATGCAGCCCGGCTCGTATGCGGGAGCCGTGCTCTTCGGCGGCGCTCTCGCCTGGGCGATGGCATCCCGCGGGCGGCGTCCCCGCGCGGTCGCGGTGACGGCGAGCGTCGCGGTCGGAGCGCTGTTCGCGTCGTTCCTCGGCGTCATGCTCGCGCCGGTGCTCGTGTTCGGGGTGCCCATCGCCGGGGCACTGCTCGCCCTGCGGACGGGTCCCCCGCCGGCGTCCCCTGTCGCGGTCTCCCCCGGGGCTCCCGCGCCCGTGCTCTGACGTACGCCCGCTGCTACTCGACCCTGGCCACGCGGATCAGGAATGCCCCGGGGACGCGATCGCTGTCGAGCTCGACGAGGAGACCCCTCTCGGGGAGATCCACCGGCACGGGTGTCGCGGCCATGCACGATACGGACAGGGGGTCGATCACGGGGGTCCCCGCCGAGGTCGAGATGCGGCCGGTCAGCATCTCGGGCCCCGCGCAGTCGAGGGTGACGGTGTACGACCCGGGCTCGATGGTCTGATTGTCGCTGCGGTGGAGAGCGACGTGACCGCTGTCGCCGAACGTCCCCCACGACTGCCAGAGGTACTCCCCCCGCTCGGCGTCGGCGACCTCGTCGTCGAAGTACCCGGCCCACGGGTCCGGGGTCGGCGTGGCCGTCGTCGTGGGCACCGTCGGCGAGGGGGTGAGGGGAACCGCCGAGGGCGGTTCCGCATCCCCGCCCGTGCACCCCGTCAGGGCGCCGAGCGCGATCGCGGTGCCGGACAGGGCCAGAATGCGCGCGTTCGAGATGGACATCGGGCGATCCTAGGCAGAGGCATGCCGGAGCGCCAGGGGGTCGCGCACCCACGCTCCTGGGTGCGGCCACGCTCGCGGGCGCCGCGCTCGTGGCATCCGCTCACCCGCCCGGGCGCAGCTCCACCCACTCGCCGCCGAACTTGGGCGCGCGCCCATCGCCCGATGAGGTGCCGGTGAGCCGTCGACGCACCCAGGGGGCGACGTGCTCGCGGTAGTACGCGGAGCCCTTCAACCGCTCGATCTCGGTGATGTCGCGCAGACGCCACCACTCGGACGGCGCCGACAGGCCGACGGCCTCGATGACGCGCGCGGCGACCCGATGGTGTCCGCGGGGGTTCATGTGCAAGCGGTCGACGGACCAGAACTCTCCCCCGGCGAGCTCCCGATCGAACCAGTTGTACGCCGTGATGACGTCGGGACGTGGCGCCAGACGCTCCTCCACGGCCGTCGACAGGCGATCGCCGCGCATCTGCAGCACGCGTCCGAGCGGCAGTCCCGCCGACGGGTTCGCGCCCGACAGCACGATGAGCTGTACACCCTCTTCATCGCAGCGCCGCAGCACGTGCTCGAAGAATCCGACGATCCGCTCGAGATCGGCCCGGGGGCGCAGCATGTCGTTCCCCCCGCCGTTGAACGACAGATGGGTCGGACGCAGGGCCAACGCCTGTTCGAGTTGCTGCTCGACGATGGGCTGGATGAGCTTGCCGCGGATCGCGAGATTGGCGTATTGGATCGGCTCGCCCGCGGCATCCGCCCATCCTTGAGCTGCGAGATCGGCCCACCCCCGCACGGTGCCGTCGGGGAGTTCGTCGCCGACTCCTTCGGTGAACGAGTCGCCGATCGCGACGTAGCGGACGGATGCCATGCGTCGAGCCTACGCGCGCCGTCACTCCCCTCGAGCGTCCAGGACACGCCGCAACGGATGCCACATTCACGGCGTGTTCTGGACACTCGAGGCCGTGGACCCGCGCGCGGGTCAGGACAGTGCGCGGCCGCGCTGCTCCCGGAGGAACAGTGCGGCGACCACGGCGACCGCGAAGAACGCCGCGAAGACGACGAAGAGCAGCGGGGCTCCCCCGGCCGCGAGCAACGGCGGAACCGACAACGGCGCGACGATCGAGGCGATGCGCCCCACGCCCGCGGCCCAGCCGGCGCCCGTGCCGCGGAGCATGGTCGGGTACGTCTCGGGCGTCGCGGCGTACAGGGCGCCCCAGGCGCCGAGGTTGAAGAACGACAGCAGCATCCCGGTTCCGATCACCGCGAACTCACCCGATGCGGTGCCGAACAGCACCGCGGAGATCGCCGAACCCGCGAGGAAGGTCGCGAGGGTCGCGCGCCGCCCCCAGGCCTCGATGAGCCAGGCGGCGACGGCGTACCCGGGCAGCTGGGCGAGCGTGATGATGAGCGTGAAACCGAACGAGCGGACGAGGTCGTACCCCTGGGCCACGAGGATCGTCGGGATCCAGATGAAGGCGCCGTAGTACGAGAAGTTCACGCAGAACCACAGCACCCACAGGCTCGCGGTGCGCACCCGGAGGGCCGGGGACCACAGGGCGGCGACGCGTGCCCGAGGAGAGGGAGCGGACGCCGCCACCCCCTCGCTCGAGGGCTCGAGCGACACGCGCCCGGCAGCGGCCTCGAGGTCGCGCACGATCGCGACGGCTTCGGCGTTGCGTCCCCGGGAGGCCAACCAGCGTGGAGATTCGGGTAGGCCCCAGCGGACGATCAGCGCATAGACCGCGGGAACGGCGCCGAGCGCGAACGCCCACCGCCACCCATCCGCCGAGGAGGGGACCACGAGGTAGCCGATGATCGCGGCAGCCGTCCACCCGACGGCCCAGAACGCCTCGAGGAACACGATGACGCGCCCGCGGATGCGCGCCGGAGCGAACTCGCTCACGTACGTGGACGCCACGGGAAGCTCCGCGCCGAGGCCGAGTCCGACGAGGAAGCGCAGCACGAGCAACGCGCCGAGCCCGCCGACCAGGGCACTCGCCCCGGTGGCGACGCCATAGACGAGGAGTGTCAGCGCGAAGACCTGCCGTCGACCGAAACGGTCGGCGAGGAGCCCGCCGAGGCTCGCGCCGATCGCCATCCCCGCGAAACCGGCCGAGGCGATCCACGATGCCTGAGCGGGCTCGAGCTTCCACTGCGCCGCCAGCGCGGCGATGATGAACGAGATGAGCCCGACATCCATGGCATCCAGGGCCCAGCCGAGTCCCGAGCCGCCCAGGATCTTCCCGTGACGACGGGTGAACGGCAGGGCGTCGAGGCGCTCGGACACCCGGAGCGTGTCGGTGCTCGCGCTCACGAGACCGCCGCGTCGGAGTCCGTGTCGGCGAGCATCTCGCGCACGAGCGGCAGCACCCGCGTGCCGTACAGCTCGATGCTCGACATCAGACGGTCGTGCGAGATGGACCCGCTCGCGAACTTCATCTGGAAGCGCGAGGCGCCCAGCGTCCGCACGGTCGCCGCGATCTTGGCCGCTACCGTCTCGGGAGAACCGATGTACATCGCCCCCTCGGGGCCGACGTCGTGCTGGAAACGCATGCGGTTGTACGCGGGCCAGCCGCGCTCGCGGCCGATCGTGGTGTTGAGCTCGGCGACGCCCTCGTAGGCCTCGTCCCAGGCCTGCTGGTCCGTGGCGGCCACATGGCCGGGAGAGTGCACCGAGATGGGCATCGCGGGCTTGCCGAACTCTTGCAGCGACTGCCGGTAGAGCTGGGCGAAAGGACGGAAGCGGGCGGAGGATCCGCCGATGATCGCGAGGACGAGACCGTAGCCGTAGCGGGCGGCGCGGACGACCGACTCCGGCGACCCGCCGACACCGACCCACGCCTTCAGACCGTTCTCGGTCTTGGGGTACACGTCGGCATCCTGCAGTCCGGCACGCGTGCGCCCCGACCAGGTGACCGGCTTCTCGTCGAGCAGCAGCGAGAACAGCTCGAGCTTCTCCTCGAACAGCTGCTCGTAGTCGTTGAGGTCGTAGCCGAACAGGGGGAAGGACTCGATGAACGACCCGCGCCCGAGGATCACCTCGGCGCGACCGTTCGAGACGGCGTCGAGCGTCGCGAAGCGCTCGTAGACGCGCACCGGGTCGTCGCTCGAGAGCACGGTCACCGCGGTCCCGAGGTGGATGTCCTTCGTGCGGGCGGCGGCCGCGGCGAGGATGATCTCGGGACTCGTCACCGCGAAGTCCTTGCGGTGGTGCTCCCCCACGCCGAAGAACGACAGCCCGACCTCGTCGGCGAGCACCGCCTGCTCCACGGCGTTGCGGATGGTCTGCGCATCGCTCTGCAGCGATCCGTCGGGACCGCGCGAGATGTCTCCGAAGGTGTCGAGGCCGAGTTCGACGGGGGTGGCGTCCATGAGATCTCCTTGCATTCGGATGAATGAACTTTACGCGAGCGGGAAACATTCCCCGACACGAACGAGGGGCGCCGCCGTAGCGACGCCCCTCGGCGGATTCAGACGGATGCCAGAGCGGCGCGCAGCGTGTCGAGACCCACGCCGCCGATGTCGAGCGCCCGCGTGTGGAACTCCTTCATCGAGAAGTCGGCGCCGCGGCGCTGCCGCTCGTCCTCGCGGACCTGTTCCCAGATGCGCTGGCCGACCTTGTACGCCGGGGCCTGTCCCGGCCAGCCGAGGTAGCGGTTGACCTCGAAGCGCACGAACTCCTCGCTCATGTTGACGTTCTTCAGCATGAACGCCAGGGCGTAGTCGTGATCCCACGTGCCGGTGCCGTCGAGGCGCGGCTTGCCGAGGTGCACGCCGATGTCGAGTACGACACGTGCCGCGCGCATGCGCTGCCCGTCGAGCATGCCGAGTCGGTCGGCGGGGTCGTCGAGGTAGCCGAGCTGCTCCATCAGACGCTCGGCGTACAGCGCCCATCCCTCGGCGTGGCCGCTGGTGCCCGCCAGCAGGCGGCGCCAGGAGTTCAGCTGCGCACGGTTGTAGACGGCCTGCGCGATCTGCAGGTGATGGCCCGGAACGCCCTCGTGGTACACCGTGGTGAGCTCGCGCCAGGTGTCGAAGGTGTCGACGCCCTCGGGCACCGACCACCACATGCGGCCGGGACGCGAGAAGTCGTCGGTCGGTCCGGTGTAGTAGATCCCGCCCTCGTTGGTGGGGGCGATCATGCACTCGAGGGTGCGGATGGGCTCGGCGATGTCGAAGTGCGTGCGGGCGAGCTCCTCCACGGCCTTGTCGCTCGTGCGCTGCATCCACTCCTGGAGTGCCTGGGTGCCGCGGAGCTTGCGCGACTCGTCCTTCTCGAGGAACGCCACCGCCTCCTCGACGCTCGCTCCGGGGAGGATCTCGTTCGCGATCGCCTCCTGCTCGGCCACCATGCGTGCGAGCTCCTGGACGCCCCAGTCATAGGTCTCGTCGAGATCGATCTCCGCGCCGAGGAACTGGCGCGAGTGCAGCGCGTACATCTCCCGACCCACACCGTCGGCCTCTCCCGCGACGGGGGCGAGCTCGGTGGAGAGGAACGACGCCAGGCCGTCGTACGCGACGCGGGCCGCCCCGGCGTTCTCGTCCAGCTCCCGCGCGAGCGAGGCGGGCAGCTGCCCTTCGGCGGGAGCGGCGCCCGCGACGAACTCCGCGAAGAAGCCCGTGTCGGCGGTGTACCGGCCGATCTGCGAGACGACCTCGTTCACCTGCCGGCGCGCCGGCACGACGCCCTCGGCGATACCGCGGCGGAGGGTCTCGACGTAGCCCTCGACCGCTGCAGGCAGCGCCTTCATGCGCTGGGCGATCGTGGACCAGTCCTCGACCGTGGCGGTCGGCATGAGATCGAAGGTGGCGCGGATGTCCTGCGCGGGAGACGCGATGACGTTCAGGTCGCGCAGGTGCGTCTTCGCCTCGTGCTGTTCGATCATGAGGTCGAGCTCGCGGACGAGATCCATCTTCGTCACCGTGTCGATGGCGTCGACGGGCTCGGCGGCCTCGAGAGCGGCCTTCGTCGTGCGCGCGTCAGCGGTGAGGGCTTCAGCGCCTTCGGGGCTGTAGTCGCCGAAGCGGCCGTTGTGCTCGTCGCGTCCGATGTAGGTGGCCAGCGTCGGGATGCGCTCCGCCAGGGTGTCGACCCACGCCTCGGCGATCGTGTCGATCGGCGTGGGGGTGCGTTGTGCGTCAGTCATCCTTCGAGCCTAGGGAAGCCGGAGCGCCCGCGCACCCCGGCGCGCGCGGTCCGCGCTCAGTGGCCCGCTTCGTCCCAATCGCCGCCACGGCCGATCTGCACGTCGAGCGGTACCGACAGATCGGCCGCGTCCGCCATGCGAGCCCGCACGATGCGCTCCACCGCGTCCCACTCCCCCGCGGCGACCTCGACGACGAGTTCGTCGTGGATCTGCAGCAGGACCCGCGAGCGCAGTCCCGCGGATGCCAGCTCCTCGCGGATGCGGAACAGTGCGACCTTCATGATGTCGGCGGCGCTGCCCTGGATCGGGGCGTTCAGCGCGGCCCGTTCCGCGTTCTCGCGCAGCACGCGGTTCATGCTCGTGAGGTCGGGGAACGGCCGACGCCGACCGAAGATGGTCTCGGTGTAGCCGTCTTGACGCGCCTGCTCGACGGAGCCCCGCAGGTAGTCGCGGACGGCGCCGAAGCGCGCGAAGTACTCGAGCATGAGCTTCTTCGCCTCGGACTGCTCGATGCGCAGCTGCTTGGAGAGCCCGAACGCCGAGAGGCCGTACACCAGGCCGTACGACATGGCCTTGACCTTCGTCCGCATCGCCGGGGTGACCTCGGCGGGCTCGACGCCGAAGACGCGTGCGCCGACGAACCGGTGCAGGTCTTCGCCCGAGTTGAACGCCTCGATGAGTCCGGGGTCGCCCGACAGGTGCGCCATGATCCGCATCTCGATCTGCGAGTAGTCGGCCGTCAGCAGGGTCTCGTAGCCCTCGCCGACCTCGAAGGCGGCGCGGATGCGCCGGCTCTCCTCCGTGCGGATCGGGATGTTCTGCAGGTTCGGGTCGGTGCTCGACAGGCGGCCGGTCTGACTGCCTGTCTGCACGTAGGTCGTGTGGATGCGCCCGTCCGGTCCGGTGGCCGTGTCGAGGGCGTCGATGATCTGCTTGAGCTTGGTCGCCTCACGGTGCTTGAGCAGCAGGTCGAGGAACGGGTGCGGCGCGCTCTCTTGCAGATCGGCCAGGGCCGCGGCATCCGTCGTGTATCCGCTCTTCGTCTTGCGCGTCTTCGGCAGCTGCAGTTCGTCGAAGAGCACCTCTTGCAGCTGCTTGGGTGAGCCGAGGTTGACCTCGTGCCCGATCGCCGCGTACGCGTCGCGGGCGAGCGCGTCGGCGCGGGCGCCGAGCTCGGCCGAGAAACCGGCGAGCTTCTCGTGCGACACCGCGACTCCCGCGAGCTCCATGTCGGCGAGAGCGGTCAGCGTGGGCATCTCGATGTCGTCGAGGACCTCGGCGACCCGCTCGGGCAGATCGGCGCGCTGCGCCTCGGCGACCCGTCGGATGAACCACGCGAGCTGTCCGGGTGTCGCGCCCTCGGTCTCGGGGACGAGCTGGGTGGGATCGGCCTCGGGGAGCTTCTCGTCGAGGTAGCGCTGCACGAGGTCGCCGAGCGTCTTGTCGGGGAAACTCGGGCGCACCAGCCACCCGGCGAGGATCACGTCGGACGCGATGCCGCCGAGCGCGATCCCCTCGCGCCGCAGCGCCTTGACCTGCGGCTTGGCGTCGGCCATCACCTTGGGCGTACCGGATGCCAGCCACTCGGCGAGGGCGTCCCGCACCGCGGGCGTCCACGCGGCCTCGGCTGCGGCGTCGGCGCGCGCGAGACCGATCTGCACGGGGGCCCCCTGCGCGAGGACGAGGGTGAGGCCCACCGTGTCGGTGGATGCTGCCGCCCACGCGGCGAGGGCGTCGGCGTCGAGGGCGGCCGGGGCGGGCGCCGTGGCCGTGGGGCGCGCCTCTTCGGCGGGATCGCCGGCATCCGCCCCGAGGGCGTCGAACACGCGCGGCAGGAGCGTGCGGAACTCGAGGCGCGCGAAGATGTCGCGCACGGCCTGGCCGTCGAGGGGCTTCATCTCGAGATCGGACGGCCCCACGGGCAGCTCGACGTCGCGCAGCAGACGGTTGAGCGCGCGGTTGCGCTTGACGCCGTCGAGGTGCTCCCGGAGGTTGTTGCCGACGACGCCGGTGACCTTGTCGGCGTTCTCGAGCAGGGCGTCGAGCGAGCCCCACTGCGTGAGCCACTTCACCGCGGTCTTCTCGCCGACCTTGGGTACCCCGGGCAGGTTGTCGCTCGTCTCTCCGACGAGCGCGGCGATGTCGGGGTACTGCTCCGGGGGCAGGCCGTACTTCTCGATGACGGCGGCGGTGTCGTAGCGCTTCAGCTGCGACACGCCCTGCACGTTCGGGTAGAGCAGGGTGATGTCGTCGGTCACGAGCTGGATCGTGTCGCGGTCGCCCGAGCAGACGAGCACCTGGAAGCCCTGCGCCTCTCCCTGCGTGGCGAGGGTGGCGAGGATGTCGTCGGCCTCGAAGTCCTCTTTCTTCAGCACGGGCACGCCCATGGCCTCGAGGCACTCCTGCAGCAGCGGGATCTGACCCTTGAACTCGGCGGGCGACTCGCTGCGGTTCGCCTTGTACTCGGCGTACTCGCGGGTGCGGAACGACTGCCGCGAAGTGTCGAACGCGACGGCGAGGTGCGTCGGCTTCTCGGCCTTCACGAGGTTCACGAACATCGACAGGAAGCCGTAGATTCCGTTGGTGTGCTGGCCGTCCTTCGTCGAGAAGTTGTCGACCGGCAAGGCGTAGAACGCCCGATAGGCCAGCGAGTGGCCGTCGACGACGAGGAGGGTAGGCTTTTCGGCATCCGTCACCCCTCCAGCCTAACGAGGACCACGGACACTGCCCCGGCCCGGCCCGATCGCGGCGATGACACGAAGGCGATGATGACGTCCACGACTCCCGACCCCCTGTCCGGCCTCGACTGGGTGAAGAAGCGCGGAATGGGCGCTCTCGCCGAGAAGATGGGCTTCGAATGGGTGGAGTTCACCGTCGATCGGTGCGTGGCGACCATGCCCGTCGAGGGCAACACGCAGCCCGTCGGCCTCCTGCACGGGGGTGCCTACGTGGTGCTGGGCGAGTCGCTGGGCTCCATGGCGGCGAACCTCCACGCGGGTGAGGGCAAGCTCGCGGTCGGCATCGACATCAACGCCACGCACACGCGTTCCGCCACCTCGGGTCGCGTCACCGGCGTCTGCACGCCGATCCACCTCGGGCGGAGCCTCACCGTCCACGAGATCGTGATCTCCGACGATCAGGGACGGCGGTGCTCCACGGTGCGCATCACGAACATGATCAAGGACGCCCCCCAGGGCTGAGCGTCGCGCCGGGTTCGGTGGCTTCGACGAGCTCGGCCACCTTTGGCGTGGAGGTCCCTGAGCCTGTCGACGGGTCCGGTGCCCCTCCCCCGCCCACGAAAAATGGATGCCACCGACGTGGCATCCATTTCTCGAGAGGTCGCGGTCAGCCCTTCTTGGGGGCCAGCTGCTCGATGATCGCCTTGGCGACGTCCTGCATGGTCAGACGGCGGTCCATCGACGCCTTCTGGATCCAGCGGAACGCCTCGGGCTCGCTGAGGCCCATCTTCTCGTTGAGCAGGCCCTTGGCACGGTCGACGAGCTTGCGGGTCTCGAAACGCTCCACCATGTCGGCGACCTCGGCCTCGAGCGTGATGATCTGCTCGTACCGGGCCAGGGCGATCTCGATCGCCGGCAGGAGGTCGTTCGGGGTGAACGGCTTCACGACATAGGCCAGGGCGCCGGCCTCGCTCGCGCGCTCCACGAGCTCTTTCTGGCTGAACGCGGTCAGCAGCACGACGGGCGCGATGTGGTTCTTGCTCAGCTTCTCGGCGGCGCTGATGCCGTCGAGCTGGGGCATCTTGACGTCCATGATCACGAGATCAGGGCGGAGTTCGGTGGCCAGCTGCACCGCGGTCTCGCCGTCGCCGGCCTCACCGACGACGTCGTAGCCGTTGTCGCGGAGGATCTCGACGATGTCGAGACGAATGAGCGACTCGTCCTCCGCCACGACGACGCGGCGGGGGGCGGCGGGCGCGGAGGCCGGAGCGGCTTCTTGATCAGTCACGTGACCATCCTAGGACGGGGAGGGCGCATCACCCGCGAAACGGCGAGGATGCGATAGGGGCTGGACAACACCGGGCCGACTCGGAAGAGCCGACCCGTGGTCGTACCGGTGGTGGGACTCGAACCCACACGTCTTTCGACAGAGCATTTTGAGTGCCCCGCGTCTGCCATTCCGCCACACCGGCTTGTGCTCGCGAGATCCCAATGTACCGGGAGAACACGAGCGCCGACGCGCGCCGGAAGAACCGGCGCGCGTCGGCGGACGATCAGACTTCCTGGTACCCGGGGGCCGCGCCGTGGACGGCGTCGCCGACACGGTGCACGCGGAGGTCGTTCGTCGAACCCGCGATTCCGGGAGGGGAACCCGAGATGACCACGACCTTGTCGCCGACCTTCGCGAGGTCGTTCGACAGCAGGTAGTCGTCGACCTGCAGGAACATCTTGTCGGTGTGCGACACGTGCTCGACGAGCGTCGAGCGCACCCCCCACGTGAGGGCCAGACGGCGACGGATGCCGGGCTCGGGCGTGAACGCGAGCATCGGGATCGTGGAGCGCAGACGCGACATGCGGCGCGCCGAGTCACCCGACTCGGTGAACACGCAGAGGTACTTCGCCTCGACGAAGTCGGCGACCTCGACGGCGGCGAGCGTGATGGCGCCGCCCTGGGTGCGGGGCTTGTTGGTCAGGGGCGCGATGCGCTCGAGACCGTGCTCCTCGGTCGAGGCGACGATGCGGGCCATGGTCTCGACGACCACCACCGGGTAGTCCCCGACGCTCGTCTCGCCGGACAGCATGACCGCGTCCGCGCCGTCGAGGACGGCGTTGGCGACGTCGGAGGTCTCGGCGCGCGTGGGCACCGGGCTGTTGATCATCGACTCGAGCATCTGCGTCGCGACGATGACGGGCTTCGCCATGCGGCGGGCGAGCTCGACGGCGCGCTTCTGCACGATCGGCACGGCCTCGAGGGGCAGTTCGACACCCAGGTCGCCGCGGGCGACCATGATGCCGTCGAATGCGTCGATGATCTCTTCGAGGTTGTCGACCGCCTGCGGCTTCTCGATCTTGGCGATGACGGGCACGTAGCGCCCCTCTTCGGCCATGATCTCGTGCACGCGCTCGATGTCCTTGGCATCCCGGACGAACGAGAGGGCGATGAGGTCGGCACCGGCGTTGAGGCCCCAGCGCAGATCCGCTTCGTCCTTCTCGCTCAGCGCGGGGACGTTCACGGCCACGCCGGGCAGGTTGATGCCCTTGTTGTTCGAGACCGGACCGCCGACGACGACCCGGGTGGTCACGACGGTGCCGTCGGTCTCGACGACCTCGACGCGGACCTTGCCGTCGTCGATCAGCAGGAAGTCGCCGGGGCGGACATCCTGGGGCAGGCCCTTGAACGTGGTGCCGACGATCTCTTTGGTGCCGAGGATGTCTTCGATCGTGATCTTGAAGATGTCCCCGGGGAGGAGCTCGTGCGGGCCGTTCTCGAACTTGCCGAGGCGGATCTTGGGACCCTGGAGGTCGACGAGGGCGGCGACCGGGCGGCCGGCGTCCTCTGCCGCCTTGCGCACGTTGGCGAAGTTGGCGTCGTGCACGGAGTAGTCTCCGTGGCTCAGGTTGAGGCGGGCGACGTCCACCCCGGCGTCGATGATGGCGCGAACCATCTCATACGACGACGTGGCGGGCCCGAGTGTTGCGACGATCTTGGCGCGTCTCATCCGTTTTCAAGCTCCGTGAGGATTCGGGAAGTGGCCGGATCGGCCCTTGCCAGCTTAGGCGGGCAGCAGGCCGATGGCGACATCGGTCGGGCGCACCGGTGCGGGGAGCACCGTCTCGCCCATCAGGTACGTGTCGACCTCGGCGGCGGCCGCGCGGCCCTCGGCGATGGCCCACACGATGAGCGACTGTCCGCGACCGGCGTCGCCGGCGACGAACACGCCCGGGGTGGACGTGGCGTAGGTGGCGTCGCGCTCGACGTTGCCGCGGTTCGTGAAGCGGGTGCCGAGCTGATCGCCCAGGTGGTCGCTCTCGGGACCGGTGAAGCCCATCGCGATGAGCACGAGGTCGGCGGGGATCTCGCGCTCCGTACCGCTCTTGGGCACGCGGCGACCGTCGAGGTACTCGGTCTCGGCGACGCGCAGCGCGCGTACCTCGCCCGCGGCGTTGCCGAGGAACTCGACCGTCGAGGCCAGGAACGTGCGCTCCCCGCCCTCTTCGTGCGCGGACGCCATCTCGAAGAGGTTCGGCATCATCGGCCAGGGCTGCTCGGCCGGACGCTCCGACGGCGGCTGCTTGCCGATCGCGAGGTTCGTCACGCTGAGCGCGCCCTGACGGTGCGCGGTCCCGATGCAGTCCGCTCCGGTGTCGCCGCCGCCGATGACGACGACGTGCTTCCCCTCGGCCGAGATCTGCTGCGGGATCTGGTCGCCTGCGACGGCCTTATTGCCCTCGACGAGGTACTCCATGGCGAAGTGCACGCCGTCGAGGTCGCGACCCGGGATGGGCAGATCGCGCGGAACCGTGGAGCCCGTGGCCACCACGACGGCGTCGTAGCGGGCGCGCAGATCGCTCCACGAGATGTCGGTGCCGATCTCGACCCCGGCGCGGAAACGGGTCCCCTCGGCCTGCATCTGGCGAAGACGCAGTTCGAGGTGGCGCTTCTCCATCTTGAAGTCCGGGATGCCGTACCGCAGCAGTCCGCCGATCCGGTCGTCGCGCTCGTAGACGGCGACCGTGTGTCCGGCCCGGGTGAGCTGCTGGGCCGCGGCGAGGCCGGCGGGGCCGGAACCGACCACGGCGACCGTCTTGCCGGTGAGACGCTCCGGCGGCTCGGGCTCGACCCAGCCGTTCGAGAACGCCTCGTCGATGATCGAGACCTCGACCTGCTTGATCGTCACGGCCGGCTGGTTGATGCCGAGGACGCACGAGCTCTCGCAGGGAGCGGGGCACAGGCGACCGGTGAACTCCGGGAAGTTGTTCGTCGCGTGCAGTCGCTCGATCGCCGCTCGACCCTCGCCGCGCCACGTGAGGTCGTTCCACTCGGGGATCAGGTTCCCGAGCGGGCAGCCCTTGTGGCAGAACGGGATGCCGCAGTCCATGCAGCGACCGGCCTGGCGGCGGAGCACGGCCGAGTCACCCGGCTCGTACACCTCTTTCCAGTCCATGATGCGCACCGGAACAGGCCGGCGCTTGGGGAGCTCGCGCTCCGTGACCTTGAGAAAGCCCTTCGGGTCAGCCACCCGTCACCTCCAGAATGCGCTTCCAGACGACGTCGCCATCGGGGTCGAGCCCCTCGGCCAGCGCCTCCTGGCGGGTCTGCAGCACAGCGGCGTAGTCGCGCGGCAGCACCCGGACGAAATTGTGCACCTCGGTCTCGAACTCTTCGACGAGACGGCGGGCCAACGTGGAATCGGTCTCGGCGACGTGCTTCTCGAGCAGGTCGCGGAGGATCTCGGCATCCCCGGATCCGAGTTCTCCGAGGACGAGCTCCCCGGATGCCAGAGCCTCGCGGTTCACCAGGTCACGGTCGAGACGGTAGACGTAAGCCTGCCCACCCGACATGCCGGCGCCGAGGTTGCGCCCCGTCGAGCCCAGGATCACGGCCAGGCCGCCGGTCATGTACTCGAGCGCGTGGTCTCCCACGCCCTCGACGACCGCGGTCGCGCCGGAGTTGCGGACGAGGAACCGCTCGCCGACCACACCGTTGAGGAACATCTGTCCCTGCGTCGCCCCGTAGCCGATGACGTTTCCGGCGATGACGTTCTCGGAGGCCGCGAACGTCGACCCGCGCGGCGGGCGCACGACGATCGTGCCGCCCGACAGGCCCTTGCCGACGTAGTCGTTCGAGTCGCCCTCGAGGCGCAGCGTGATGCCGGCGGGCATGAACGCCCCGAACGACTGTCCGGCCGAGCCGGTCAGGCGAACGTCGATCGAGCCCTCGGGCAGGCCGTGCTCACCGTGCGCCTTGGTCACGTGGTGGCCGAGCATCGTCCCCACCGCGCGGGCGGTGTTGCGGATGGGCAGATCGATCGTGATCTGTCCGCCGCGGGCGATGACGTCCTGCGCGCGCTCGATGAGCTGCACGTCGAAGTGCTCCTCGAGTTCGTGGTCCTGGTTGCGGGCGTGGCGGCGCGGCTCGTCGTCGGCGAAGCGCGGGCCCTCGAGGATCGGGGCCAGGTTGAGACCGCGCGCCTTCCAGTGCTCGACCGCTCCGTTGACGTCCAGAAGCTCCGCGTGGCCGACGATCTCGTCGATCGAGCGGTAGCCGAGGGCGGCGAGGTACTCGCGCACCTCCTGGGCGATGAACTCCATGAAGTTGACGATGTACTCGGCCTTGCCGGTGAAGCGCGAGCGCAGCACCGGGTTCTGCGTCGCGACGCCCACGGGGCAGGTGTCGAGATGGCAGACGCGCATCATGATGCAGCCCGAGACGACGAGCGGTGCCGTGGCGAAGCCGAACTCCTCGGCACCCAGCAGGGCGCCGATGATGACGTCGCGACCGGTCTTCATCTGACCGTCGACCTGCACCACCACGCGGTCGCGCATGCCGTTGAGCATGAGCGTCTGCTGCGTCTCGGCGAGACCCAGCTCCCAGGGGGTGCCGGCGTGCTTGAGCGAGTTCATCGGGCTCGCACCCGTGCCGCCGTCCTGCCCGGAGACGAGGATGACGTCGCTCAGCGCCTTGGCGACACCGGCTGCGACCGCGCCGATGCCCGACTGGCTGACGAGCTTCGTGTGGATACGCGCCTTCGGGTTGGCACGCTTGAGGTCGAAGATGAGCTGCTTCAGGTCTTCGATCGAGTAGATGTCGTGGTGCGGCGGAGGCGAGATGAGTCCCACGCCCGCGGTCGCGTGACGCGTGCGCGCGACCCACGGGTAGACCTTGGTCGGCGGCAGCTGACCGCCCTCGCCGGGCTTGGCGCCCTGGGCGAGTTTGATCTGGATGTCGTCGGCCTCGGTCAGGTAGAGGCTCGTCACGCCGAAGCGGCCGGATGCCACCTGCTTGATGGCGCTGCGACGGCTGGGGTCGAGCAGGCGGTCGACGTCTTCGCCGCCCTCGCCGGTGTTCGACTTGCCACCGATCTGGTTCATCGCGACGGCGAGGACCTCGTGCGCCTCCTGCGAGATCGATCCGTAGCTCATCGCTCCGGTCGAGAAGCGCTTCACGATCGCCGAGACCGGCTCGACCTCGTCGATCGGCACGGGCGGACGCACGCCGGTGCGCAGCTCGAAGAGCCCGCGGAGCGTCTTCAGCTCGTGCGCCTGGTCGTCGATCAGCTGGGTGTATTCGCGGAAGATGTCGTACCGCCGCTCGCGCGTGGCGTGCTGCAGGCGGAACACCGTGTCGGGGTTGAAGAGGTGCGGGGCTCCGTCGCGGCGCCACTGGTATTCGCCACCGGTCCACAGGCGTTCGTGCGCCCGCGCCGCGGCGTCCTCGGGGTACGCGTACTCGTGGCGGGCGGCGTTCTCGGCCGCGATCACGTCGAGACCCACGCCGCCGAGCTTGGACTCGGTGCCGGTGAAGTACGCATCGACGAACTCGCGCGACAGACCGACCGCTTCGAACACCTGCGCGCCGGCGTACGAGGACACCGTGGAGATGCCCATCTTCGACATGATCTTCAGCACGCCCTTGCCGAGCGCGTAGATGAGGTTCTTGACGGCCTTCTCGGGCGTGACGCCCGTGATGAAGCCCGCGCGCACGAGGTACTCGACGGTCTCCATCGCGAGGTACGGGTTGACCGCCGACGCGCCGTAGCCGATGAGCGTGGCGACGTGGTGCACTTCGCGCACGTCGCCGGCCTCGACCACGAGCCCGACCTTCATGCGGGTCTCTTTGCGGATGAGGTGGTGGTGCACGGCCGCGAGCATGAGCAGCGACGGGATCGGGGCCAGGTCCTTGTTGGAGTCGCGGTCGCTGAGGACGATGAACTCCGCGCCGTCCTCGATCGCCTGGTCGACCTCGGTGCACATCTGCGCAAGGCGCTTCTGCAGGCCCTTGTGCCCGGCCTCGACGCGGTAGAGACCGCGGATCGTCACCGACGACCGTCCCCGCAGGGCGGTGTCGATGTGCTGGATCTTGGCGAGCTCGTCGTTGTCGATGACCGGGAAGTCGAGCGTCACGGTGCGCGTGTGCTCCGGACCCCAGTCGAGCAGGTTCCGCTCCGGGCCGAGACCCAGCGACAGCGAGGTGACGACCTCTTCGCGGATGGAGTCGAGCGGCGGGTTGGTCACCTGCGCGAACTGCTGCGAGAAGTAGTCGAACAGCAGACGCGGGCGGTCGCTGAGCACGGCGACGGGTGCGTCGCTGCCCATCGCGCCGAGCGGCTCGGCGCCCCCCTGGCCCATCGGGGTGAGAAGGAGTCGGACTTCTTCTTCGGTGTAGCCGAATGTGCGCTGGCGACGCGTGATCGAGGCGATCGGGTGCACGATGTGCTCGCGCTCGGGGAGCTCGCTCAGCTTGACCCGCCCGGCGTCGACCCACTCCTGCCAGGGCTCGAGGGCCGCGAGGCCGGCCTTGATCTCCTCGTCTTCGACGATCCGGCGCTCGGCCGTGTCGACGAGGAACATCCGGCCCGGCTGCAGGCGCCCGCGGCGCTTGATGCGCTCCGGGGCGAAGTCGAGAACGCCGGTCTCGGAGCCGATCACGACGAGGCCGTCGGTGGTCTCGGTCCAGCGGCCGGGGCGCAGGCCGTTGCGGTCCAGCGTGGCGCCGACGAGCGTGCCGTCGGTGAAGATCAGGGCGGCGGGACCGTCCCACGGCTCCATCTGCATCGAGTGGTAGTCGTAGAAGGCGCGCAGATCGGGGTCGATCGTCGCCTGCTTCTCGTAGGCCTCGGGGACCATCATCATGATGGCGTGCGGCAGGCTCCGCCCCGTCAGGGTGAGCAGCTCGAGGACCTCGTCGAACGATGCCGAGTCGCTGGCACCCTCGGTGCAGATGGGCAGCAACGGGCGCACGTCGCCGATGAGCTCGGACTCGAGCTGCGACTGGCGTGCGCGCATCCAGTTGCGGTTGCCCTTGACGGTGTTGATCTCACCGTTGTGCGCGAGCATGCGCAGCGGTTGCGCGAGGGGCCACGACGGGAAGGTGTTCGTGGAGTACCGCGAGTGGACGACGGCGAGCTCGGAGGCGAATCGCGCGTCCTGCAGGTCGGGGTAGAACGGCTCGAGCTGGAGCGTGGTGACCATGCCCTTGTAGCCGAGCGTGCGGCTCGACAGCGACACGAAGTACGCGTCGAGCTCGTGACGGGCCCGCTTGCGCAGACGGTAGACGCGCCGGTCCAGCGCGATCCCCGACAGAGCCGGCTGGTCGCCGGCGGCCGGGCGCGAGACGAACAGCTGCTCGAACGCGGGACGGGCCTCGAAAGCGAGCTTGCCGAGGTTCTCGGGCTCGGTCGGGACCTCGCGCCAGCCGAGGACCTCGAGGTTCTCGTGGCGAGCGATCTCTTCGATGCCCGCCTTCATGGCGGCGCGTTCGTCGTGCCCGAGGGGAAGGAAGACCATCCCCGCGGCGTACTCCCCCACCGGCGGCAGGGCGAAGTCGACGACCTCGCGCAAGAAGGCATCCGGCATCTGCGTCAGGATGCCGGCGCCGTCGCCGGTGCCGGCGTCGGAGCCGATGGCACCGCGGTGCTCGAGGTTGCGGAGCGCCGTCAGGGCCAGGTCGACGATGTCGTGCCCGGCCTCGCCGCGGAGGGTCGCGACCATGGCGAGGCCACAGGCGTCTTTCTCGAACGACGGGTCGTACATTCCCTGTCGGGCCGGGAATGAACCTCCGACGGTGTCGGAGCGCAGGCTGGAAGCCATATCAACCGTCCTCACGTTGATGCTTCGAATGGGACGACGTCGGCCCAGAGAGTTAGTTCGTGGCGGGGCTGCTTGTGGCGCTGGTGCCGACGGTGTCGCTCGTCGCGGGCGGCTCGCTCACGTCGACGAAGTCAGAGGGGTCGGTTGAGTCTACAGCCCCCGGAGCCTTCGATTCGCGCCCCGGTGCATAGGGGGACGGCTCGAGGCCGTGGTGGCGTCGCGACTGGACGATGAAGATGACCAGACCGAGCACCACGCCGAAGATCGCGGCCCACACGTTCGTGCGGAGTCCGAGGATGATGTCGCTGGGGTCGACGCGGATCGACTCCCACACGATGCGTCCGGCGCTGTACCACACGAGGTAGATCGCGAACTGCTTGCCCCACTGCAGGGTGAAGCGCTTTCCGACGTACAGGATCACGGCGGCACCCAGCAGGTTCCAGATGACCTCGTACAGGAAGGTGGGGTGGAACAGCGTCCCGGCGGGGAGTCCGACGGGGATCGCCGGGTTGCCCGGGGCGATCTCCAGGCCCCACGGCAGGTCGGTGGGCTGGCCGAACAGCTCCTGGTTGAACCAGTTGCCGAACCGACCCATCGCCTGGGCGATGATGAGGCCCGGAGCAAGGGCGTCGGCGAAGGTCCAGAACCGGATGCCGCTCCACTTGCAGCCGAGGATCGCGCCGACGGCGCCGCCGATGAGGGCGCCGTAGATCGCGATGCCGCCCTCCCAGATGGCCCAGACGGAGCCGGGCTGGGTGATGTTCCAGGGGTTGGATCCGGGGCCGAAGTAGAAGCCCGCGTGGGTGGCCACGTGGTAGATCCGGGCGACGATGATGGCCAGCGGCACCGCCAGGAGGCAGATGTCGATGACGACCCACTTCTCGGCTCCGCGACGCGTCAGACGTGCGTTCGTGAGCAGCAACGCCACGATGATGCCCGCGACGATGCACAGGGCATAGAAGTGGATGCGGAGCGGACCGAGATCGACGTAGGAGATCGTCGGGCTCGGGATGCTGGCGAGCACGCCGGAGGCGGCGCTCGAGAGGGCGAACGTCATGCGAAAGAGTCTAGGCGCGCCGCGCGGTGCCCGCGGACAGCTCGCGCGCGAGGGTGGACAGGCCCTCGACGCCCCCGTCCCGGAGAGCCTTGACCAGAGCGGTCCCGACGATCGCGCCGTCGGCGTACTCGACGACCCCGGCCACCTGTGCGGCGTTGGAGATCCCGATGCCGACGCAGGCGTGGACGGCGCCGTGGGCGCGCAGCCGCTCGACGAGACGTCGGGCCGCGGCATCCAATTCGTTGCGCTCCCCCGTGATCCCCATCGTGGAGACGGTGTACACGAAGCCGGTGGACGCGCCCACGATCATCGCGAGGCGCTCGTCGGTCGATGTCGGGGCGGCGAGGAAGATCCGGTCGAGACCGGTCCTCTCGCTCGTCGCGATCCATGTCGACGCGGCGTCCGGGGTGATGTCGGGCGTGATCAGCCCTGCTCCCCCGGCCGCGACGAGCTCGTCCGCGTAGCGGTCGACGCCGTACTGCTCGACGAGGTTCCAGTACGTCATGACGAGGATGGGCACGTCGGTGCGCGCCGTGACCTCGCGGATGATCGTGAAGAGGTCGCGCATGCGGAAGCCGTTGGCGAGCGCCGTCTGCGTCGCTTCCTGGATCACCAGGCCGTCCATGACCGGGTCGCTGTAGGGAGGGCCGAGCTCGATGACGTCGACGCCGGCCTCGGCCAGGGCGACGATCGCTTCGATGCTCGTGGCGACGTCGGGATAGCCGGCGGGGAGGTACGCGACGAACGCGCCGCGTCCCTCGGCGTGGGCGGCCTCGATCGCCGCCGAGACGCGGGAGGTCACAGCTCGACTCCCGCACCGCTCGCGGCATCCGGTGCCGTCGTCACGTCGACGGGAGATCCGTCCGCCGCGGCCACGTCCGCCGCGGCCCGCGTCTGCGGGGTGCTCGGCTCGACGGGAGCGTGCTCTGCGTCGTACAGGTCGAAGTAGCGCGCGGCGGTGTCCATGTCCTTGTCGCCTCGGCCGGAGAGGTTGATGGCGATGACGGCATCCGGACCCAGCTCGCGACCGATGCGCAGGGCGCCCGCGAGGGCGTGCGCCGACTCGATCGCGGGGATGATGCCCTCGGTGCGCGAGAGAAGGCGGAGAGCCTGCATGGCCTCGTCGTCGGTCGCGGGGATGTACTGCGCGCGGCCGATGTCGGCGAGCCACGCGTGCTCGGGTCCGACACCCGGGTAGTCCAGGCCCGCCGAGATCGAGTGCGACTCGGTGGTCTGACCGTCCTCGTCCTGGAGGACGTAGGTGCGGGCGCCGTGCAGGACCCCGGGACGACCGCGCTCGATGGATGCCGCGTGCTTCGGCGTGTCGACGCCGTCGCCCGCCGCCTCGACGCCGTAGAGGGCGACGCCCTCGTCGTCGAGGAACGCGTCGAACATGCCGATCGCGTTGGATCCGCCGCCGACGCACGCGAAGACGGCGTCGGGGAGGCGGCCGAGCCGCTCGAGGAACTCGGCGCGGGTCTCTTCGCCGATGATCTTCTGGAAATCGCGCACCATCGCCGGGAACGGGTGCGGACCCGCGGCGGTACCGAAGATGTAGTTGGTCGTCTCGACCGAGGCGACCCAGTCGCGGTACGCCTCGTTGATCGCGTCCTTGAGCGTGCGCGAGCCCGTCGTGACCGGCACGACCTCGGCGCCCAGCAGGCGCATGCGCGCGACGTTGAGGGCCTGACGCTCGGTGTCGACCTCGCCCATGTAGATGACGCAGTCGAGGCCGAACAGGGCGGCCGCGGTGGCGGTGGCGACACCGTGCTGGCCGGCACCGGTCTCGGCGATGACGCGCGTCTTGCCGAGGCGCTTGGTGAGGAGCGCTTGGCCGAGCACGTTGTTGATCTTGTGCGAGCCGGTGTGGTTGAGGTCTTCGCGCTTGAGGAAGACCCGCGCTCCCCCGGCGTGCTCGGCGAAACGCGGCACCTCGGTGAGCACGGAGGGGCGGCCCGCGTAGTCGTGGAGCAGGGCACGCAGCTCGGCGTGGAATTCCGGGTCGGCCATGGCCGACTCGTAGACCGCGGTGAGCTCGTCGATCGCGGCGATGAGCGACTCGGGCATGTATCGGCCGCCGAAGTCGCCGAAGAACGGCCCCTTCTGGTCGCGCAGGCTCGAGGTCTGATTGCTCAGAGTGGTCATGACGTCTCCTGGAGGAACGCGCGGAGCGTGGCGACGGGGTCGCCCGTGACGAGGGCTTCGCCCACGAGCACGACATCGGCGCCCGCGGCGCGATAGTGGGCCACGTCGGCGGGAGCGAGTACCGCCGACTCGGCGATCTTGACGGCATCGGCCGGGAAGCGGTCGGCGAGGGAGCCGAACAGGTCGCGGTCGAGCTCGAAGGTCGAGAGGTTGCGAGCGTTGACCCCGATGAGCTTCGCGCCGAGCTGCGAGGCACGCTCGAGCTCGTCGGCCGAGTGCGTCTCGACGAGGGCGGTCATGCCGAGGTCGGTGACCAGACCGTACAGCTCGCCGAGGGTCTTCTGGTCGAGGGCGGCCACGATCAGCAGAACGAGGTCGGCGCCCGAGGCGCGCGCCTCGAGCACTTGATACGGCGTGGCGATGAAGTCCTTGCGCAACACGGGCACGCTCACCGCGGCACGGACGGCCTCGAGGTCGGCGAGGCTGCCCTTGAACTTGCGGCCCTCGGTCAGCACCGAGATCGCGGATGCGCCGCCCTCTTCGTACAGGCGCGCCTGACGCGCGGGGTCGGGAATCGCCGCGAGGTCGCCGCGGGAGGGGCTCGCGCGCTTGACCTCGGCGATGATCTTGACCCGGTCGGCCGGCGCGAGCATCGCGAGGGCGTCCCGCGCGGGCGTCTGCGCGAGGGCGTCGCGCTCGACGTCGGCGAGAGGACGCGTCTCGGCGCGCTTCTCTGCGTCTTCTACCGCCCCGGCCGTGAGATCGGCCAGCACGGTCAGTGGGCCTTCGGGCTGGTCTTCGCGCCGTTCGCGCCGTAGCCGGCCTTGCCCATGGCCCAGCCGACGATCGCGCCGACGACCAGCAGGCCCACCGACGCCCAGACGAGCACCGGCATGTCGAGCCAGAAGAACAGCGTTCCGAGCGAGAACGCGAGCAGCATGATGATCACGGCCGTCCAGGCGGCGGGCGAGTGTCCGTGGCCGGGATCACCGATGGGGTTGCTCATGGGGCTCCTTACAGTCGCGCGCGGGCGCAGGGGAAAGCGTTCGATCAGTCTATCGAAGCCGGGGTGGGGTGCCGGTGCGGTCGTCTCGATGTCGCGAGGATCGCGCGTTCGAGTCGTCGCGCGCGGCGGGGCTCCGTCGACCGACGCGGTGCGACGGCGCCGTGGTGTCAGGCGGTCGGGTCGTCGCCGCGCGACAAGTCGTCCCAGGAGTCGATCGCGTCGTGCGGGCGCGAGGATTCGCCGGTCGCGCCGGCGGCGGTCTGGTACTTCCGTCCCGCGTTCGATCCCCATCGACGGGCGGTCACGAGGGTGAACACGGCGGCGGCGGCGAGCACGACCTGGGCGAGCAGCGTGATCGCCGGCCACGGGGTCAGCGAGATTCCCGCGACGAGGTCGCCGACGGCATCCACTCCCGAGATGCCGGTCGCCTCGGTGACGGTCGCCGCGGTCGCCGACACGGGGGTCGAGAAGACGATCTGCGCGGCGCCGAAGCCGATGAGCGCCGCGATGCCGAGGCCGAGCGCGCCGAAGATGTACCGCACGATCGGCCCGGCGATCGAGAGCGCCGCGCCCAGCGCCAACGCGGCCAGGCTCAGCGGCGTGAGCACGGGCAGGGCATCGGAGCCGGGAACGGCGAGCGTCTGCTGCGCCCCGTCGTTCAGGGTCACGTCGATCCAGGTCTGCGTCGAGCCGATCACGCCGATGGCTCCGGCGAGGAGCATCGCGACGACGGCGAGCGAGCGGGGACGCCGCATCAGTGCTCCCCCACGACCGGGTGCAGGTCGTCGGCGTCGAAGCAGGTGTGGTCGCCGGTGTGGCACGCGGCGCCGATCTGGTCGACCTCGATCAGGAGCGTGTCGCCGTCGCAGTCCAGACGCGCGCCCTTGACGAGCTGGATGTGACCCGAGGTGTCGCCCTTGCGCCAGTACTCCTGACGCGAGCGCGACCAGAAGGTGACGCGGCCGCTGGTGAGGGTGCGGTTCAGGGCCTCGGCATCCATCCACCCCATCATCAGCACCTCGCGCGTGTCGAACTGCTGGATGACGGCCGGGACAAGGCCGTCGGCGTTGTAGGTGACACGGTCGACGCTCATCGGCGCACCTCGATTCCGTCGGCGGCCAGGGCGTCTTTCACCTGTCCCACGGTCAGCTGACCGGAGTGGAACACGGATGCCGCGAGCACGGCGTCGGCGCCGGCCTGGATCGCGGGGGCGAAGTGCTCGAGAGCTCCCGCCCCGCCGGACGCGATCACCGGGACCGCGGCGACCTGGCGCATGAGGCGAACGAGCTCGAGGTCGAAACCCTGCTTGGTGCCGTCGGCGTCGATCGAGTTGACCAGCAGCTCGCCGGCTCCGCGCTCGACCGCCTCGCGGGCCCAATCGAGGGCGTCGAGGGTCGTCTCGGTGCGCCCGCCGTGGGTGGTCACGACGAAGCCGGAGGGAGTGGATGCCGCCCGCTTGACGTCGAGCGAGAGCACGACGACCTGCGCGCCGAAGCGGTCCGCGATCTCGCCGATCAGCGCGGGGCGCGCGATCGCGGCGGAGTTCACGCCGATCTTGTCGGCGCCGACGGCGAGGAGCCGGGCGACGTCGTCGCTCGAGCGCACTCCCCCGCCGACCGTCAGCGGGATGAAGACCTGCTCGGCGGTGCGACGGACCACGTCGTAGGTGGTCGAGCGCTCGTCGACCGTCGCGGTGACGTCGAGGAACGTGACCTCGTCGGCGCCCTGGTCGAAGTACAGCTTCGCGAGCTCGACGGGGTCGCCCATGTCGCGCAGATCGAGGAAGTTCACGCCCTTCACGACGCGGCCTCCCGCGACGTCGAGGCACGGGATGACGCGACGCGCGAGGGTCATCAGAGCCTCGCGGCGAGGATCTCGGTGACGAGGATCGCGCGCGCGCCGATCGCGTACAGCTCGTCCATGACGCGATTGACGTCGCGGCGCGGGCTCATGACGCGCACGGCGACCCATTCGGGGTCGCGCAGCGGCGAGATCGTCGGGGACTCCAGGCCCGGGGCCACGGCGATCGCCTGCTCGACGAGGTGGGCGGGGAGGTCGTAGTCGACGAGGACGTACTTGCGGGCGGCGAGGACGCCGCGCAGGCGTCGGAGCAGCGTCTCGGTGCCGGGGGCTTCCTGAGGACCCGCGATGAGCACGGCGTCGCTCTCGAGCAGGACCGGTCCGAAGATCTCGAGCCCCGCCTGACGCAGCGTCGTGCCGGTCGAGACGACGTCGGCCACGGCATCCGCCACTCCGAGCTGCACGGCGGACTCGACCGCGCCGTCGAGCGGGACGATGTCGACGGCGATGCCGCGCTCGTCGAGGAAGGCGTCGACGAGGCCCGGGTAGGCGGTGGCGACGCGCAGACCCTCGAGGTCGTGGATGTCGCTGAAACGACCGGGGCGGCCGGCGAAGCGGAACGTGGAACCGGCGAAACCGAGCGACTCGACCTCGCGGGCGCCCGGCATGCGGGCATCCAGCAGCAGGTCGCGGCCGGTGATGCCGACGTCGAGGGCTCCGGAGCCGACGTAGGTCGCGATGTCGCGGGGGCGGAGGTAGAAGAACTCGACCTCGTTGACGGGGTCGACGGTGTAGAGGTCTTTCGAGTCGCGTCGCCCGGTGTACCCGGCCTCCGAGAGCATCTCGGCGGCGGTCTCGGCGAGCGACCCCTTGTTCGGCACGGCGATACGCAGCATGTCGGGGGCTTTCGTGTTGAAGGGAGCGGGGAGTCGAGGGCGCGGCTCAGAGATGTCGGTAGACGTCTTCGAGCGACAGGCCCTTCGCGAGCATGAGCGTCTGCAGGTGGTAGAGCAGCTGCGAGATCTCTTCGGCCGCGGCCGCGTCGGACTCGTATTCGGCGGCCATCCACACCTCGGCGGCCTCTTCGACGATCTTCTTGCCGATCGCGTGCACCCCGGCGTCGAGCTGGGCGACCGTGCCGGACCCCTCGGGTCGCTCGACGGCCTTGGCGCTGAGTTCCGCGAACAGGTCGTCGAAGGTCTTCACGCTTCCAGGGTATCGGGTCGGCGGGGGTGGGCGGTGCCGTGGGGGTTCGGGTAGGAAGGCGTCAGTGGCGGTGACGGGCGGCGGCGGCGCGGAGCGACTGGATCGCGCGGTCCGGGTCGTCGGCGCCGAACACCGCTGAACCGGCGACGAACGTGTCGGCCCCGGCCTCGGCGGCTTGGGCGATCGTCGATTCGCCGATGCCGCCGTCGACCTGCAGCCAGACGTTCGACCCGCGTCGCTTCGCCTCGTCGGCGAGGGCGCGGAGCTTCGGCATCGTCTCGGGCATGAACGACTGGCCCCCGAAGCCCGGCTCGACGGTCATGACGAGGATCTGGTCGAACTCGTTCAGCGAGTCGAAGAGGTTCTCGACGGGCGTGCCCGGCTTCACCGCCACGCCGGCGCGCGCGCCGATCTCGCGCAGACGGCGCGCCAACGCGATGGGTGAGGCCGCCGCCTCGAGGTGGAACGTGACGGATGCCGCGCCCAGTTCGGCGTACGCCGGAGCCCACCGGTCGGGGTCGTCGATCATGAGGTGCACATCCAGCGGCACCGGGCTCGTCTCCTGGATGCGCCCCACCATCTGGGGTCCGAACGTCAGGTTGGGCACGAAGTGGTTGTCCATCACATCGACGTGCACGAAATCGGCTCCCGCGATGCGCGCGAGCTCGGCCTCCATGTTCACGAAGTCGGCGGCGAGGATGCTCGGATTGATGCGCGGGGAGTCGGTAGGCACCCGACCATTATGGGCGGCGGTCGCCCTGCCGCTCACGTGGGCGGGAGACACCCCGCCCCCGACGCCCCGGGTCAGCGCTTGCGCAGCAGGGCGATCGACATCGCGTCGGTGCCGTGGCGGTGGGGCCAGAGCTGTGCGCGGAGCGACCCGTCCGCCTGGTCGGGGAGGTCGATCTCGTCGAGCGCCACGGACCGGACGACCGCCCGCGCGTCGAGCTCCTCCGCGCTGTCTCCCAGCGCGCGCTTGACCTCGGCGAGCACGCCGGAGGTCTCCGCGAGGTGCGGTGAGCACGTGACGTACGCCACGACCCCGCCGGGCTTCAGCGCCGTGAACGCCGCGAGGACCAGCTCCTGCTGCAGAGCGGTGAGGTCGGGCACATCGGAGGGCGCCTTCCGCCACCGCGCCTCCGGGCGACGCCGGAGAGCCCCGATCCCCGTGCAGGGCGCATCGACGAGGATGCGGTCGTACTCCCCCGGCGCGCGCGTCGCGCGGTCGCGGCCGTCCTCCTCGGTCACCTCGACCTCCAGGGGAACGGATGCCACGGCCTGACGGACGAGCCCGGCCCGCGCCGGCGCGATCTCGTTGGCGTCGAGGCGCGCCCCGTGGGCGAGCGCTTCGGCGGCCAGCAGAGCGGTCTTGCCGCCCGGCCCGGCGCACAGGTCGAGCCAGCGCTCACCGGCCTCGATCGGCAGCGCGCGGCTCAGGGCCAGAGCGGCCAGCTGCGATCCCTCGTCCTGCACGCGGAGGCGGCCCTCGCTCGCGCGGATCAGCCCCTCGGGGTCTCCTCCCCCGTGCGTGGTGAAGGCGGTGGGCGCGAAGCGCGCCGCGGTGGCGTCGGCGGGGGCCTCGGCGAGACCCGGCAGGGCGACCATGGCCACGCGCGGAGCGATGTTGTCGGCGTCGAGGAGGGCCTCGAGCTCGTCGGCACGACCCTCCGCGGTCAGTGCACGGCGAAGCGCCCGCACGATCCAGACCGGGTGCGAGGTCGTCACGCCGATCCGCTCGTCATCGCTGCGCGCGGCGGCCGCGATGCGGTCCATCCACGCGCCCGGGGTGTCGCGCGAGACGCGGCGGAGCACGGCGTTCGCGAAACCCGCCGCGCCCTTCCCCCCGCCGTGGCGACGCGCCAGCTCGACGGACTCGTTCACCGCGGCGTGCGAGGCGACGCGCGTCGACAACAGCTGGTGCACGCCCAGGCGGAGCGCGTCGAGCACGGCGGGGTCGATGCGGTCGACCGTGCGATCGGCGGCGGCGGCGATGATCGCGTCGTAGGTGCCGCGCCGACGCAGGGTGCCGTACGTCAGCTCGGTCGCGAGGCCGGCATCCTTTGCGTCGAGTTCGGCCCGCACGATCGCGTGCGGCAGGAGGAGATTCGCGTAGGCCTCGTCGCCCGAGACGGCGCGGAGAACCTCGTAGGCGACGGCGCGCGCTCTCTGCACGCTCATGCGCCCAGCACCGGTTCGCTCGTGCGCAGGCCGCGGAACCAATCGCCGGCCGCCATCGCGCCCTTCCCCGCGGGCTGCACGGTGTCCAGACGCAGGGGCACGGTGCCGGTGCCCACGATCACGTCCTTGCCGGATGCCGAGACCCGACCGGGGGGAAGAGGGGGCGCCTCGGCACGGGCGGCCCGCAGCACCTTGAACCGCGCGCCGTCGAGGGTGGTGTGCGCGCCGGGTTCGGGAGTGACCCCGGCGATCCGATGCAGCAGGGTGTCGGCATCCTGGGTGAAATCGAGGAGGCCGTCGTCGAGGGTGAGCTTGGGGGCGAGCGTCGGCTCGCCCTGCTGCGGAGCGCTCACGGCCGTTCCGTCCGCGATGCCGTCGACCACGCGGGCGAGAAGCGGAGCGCCGATCCCGGCGAGGGCGTCGAGCACGTCGGCGCTCGTCGCTCCGGCGGGGATCTCGTAACGCTCCTCGGCGAACACGTCGCCGGCATCGAGCGCCGCGACGAGCTGGAACACGCTCGCACCGGTCACCGTGTCGCCCGCGATGAGGGCGCGCTGTACCGGGGCGGCTCCGCGCCACCGCGGCAGGAGCGAGAAGTGCAGGTTGATCCAGCCGTGGTCGGGAGTCGACAGCAGGGGCTCTCGCACGAGACCGCCGTAGGCGACGATCACGCCGAGGTCGGGATCGAGTGCCGCGATCGCCGCGGTCGCCTCGGCGTCGAGGCGGTCCGCCTTGATGATCGGGATGCCGAGCTCTTCGGCCGCGAGCGCGACCGGGGACGGCGTGAGCACGCGCTTGCGGCCGAGCGGGGCATCGCCACGGGTCAGCACGGCGGCGATCTCGTGCGGACCGGATGCCAGGGCTCGCAGCGACGGGACGGCGACGGCGGGGGTGCCGGCGAAGACGAGGCGCATGGTTCTCCTCAGGCGGTTCGGGGCGGGTGGTTCCGGATGGAGACGTCCGCGCGGAGCGGCGTGGACGGAAGCCGGGAGCGGACGGCGCTCACAGATCGGGCTCGGGGATGTCGAGACGAACTCTGAGCGTACTGCGCTGTTTCGGTCCGCGATCCTTGCGCGACTTGCGGGCGCGCAGGGCGTCGGCGATGAGCCCGGCACGCAGGGCTTCGGCGACGGCCTTTCCGTGCGCGTAGTCGAACCGGACGAGCGCGCGGGAGGTCGAGAGGTCGGGGCTCTCCGACGTGTCCACCGGCCCGAGGATCGCGAGGGGATCGAGATCGGGCACGGTCTCGCGGAGGGACGCCAGAAGCGTGTCAACGCTCCGCGAGTGCCCGTCGACGCTCGCGACGCGCACGGCGGGCGGCATCCGCAGCGGTGCGCGGTCGGCCAGCTCGGTGCGGGCGTAGGTCGGTTGGGTCCAGGTCGCGAGAGCGCGCGCCACGGGACCGGCGACACCGACGAGATGCACGGGGGCGCCGGGGGCCGCGAGCGCCGCCGCGTTCGACCACCACCGCAAGCAGCTCTCCCCGATGCGGAGGGCTTCGTTCTGCAGCATGCGATCCCCGTCGAGCAGGATGACGGCGCGGTAACCGCCCCGGGCGATCGGCTCGGCACCCCGAGTGGCGATCACGAGAGCCGGGTGCCCATCGACCTCGGCGACCGGGTGCGCCCCGTCGGCGACGATCACGCGCGTGTTCGGGAAGGCACGACCGAGCTCGTCGGCCGTGCGCTCGCTGCCGGAGGAGGCCATGCGCAGCTTGGTCGAGTGGCAGTGCCCGCACGTCCACGCGTGAGCGCTGCGGCCGCACCAGGCGCAGACGGGGACGGCCCCGGGACGAGCGGCGCGCAGCGGCCCGGCGCAGTGCGGACAGCGGGCGGGGCGACGGCAGTCCGCGCACACGAGGGACGGGGCGTACCCGGGGCGGGCGACCTGGACCAGCACGGGACCGTGCTGCAACGCCTCCCGCGCCGCCGCGAACGCCGACGAGGGCACCCGGGACTGTCGCTGCTCCCCCTCGCGCGTGGCACTCAGCACCACGCGCGGGCTGGGACGTCGCGCCTGCGGGATCTCGCGCACGTACCCGACGTCGACAAGGCGCTGCACGTCGGTGGTGCGGGTGTGGCCGGCGAAGACGAGGGCGGACCCCTCGAGCTCCTGGCGCACGAGCGCGGCGTCGCGCGCGTGCACCCCGGGAGCGAGCGGCTCGGACAGGAGAGAGTCGCCGTCGTCCCAGATGGCGACCAGACCGGTGTCGTGAGCGGGCGCATACACGCCGGAGCGGCGGCCCACGACGATGCACGGCACGGGTGCGAGGGTGCGGAGGTACTGCGCGTAACGCGCGGGGCCGGACTGGTCCGCGTCGTCGCGCACGATGGCATCCGGAGTCACCAGTTCGGACAGCGCGGCCAGGATCTGAGCCTGGTCGCGGTAGTCGGGCACGACGAGGACGGCGCTTCGCCCCCGGGCGAGGGTGTGCACGGCGGCGGCGGCCAGCAGATCGGCCCACGCCCCGCGAGGGAGCTCCGCGTGCGGATGCGGGGGCGCATCGATCGCGAGGCGCTCGCCGCGGTCGAGGGCGTCGGCGAGACCCGGGTAGGGCGTCAGAAGCGCCGCGGAACGTTCGCGGGCCGCGGGGACGACCTCGGGGACCTCGGGCGGTGGGGCGGCGGCCCAGGCCTTCTCGGCGCGGACCATCCGCTTGGGAACCGCGAGGCGGAGCACGTCGCTGACGGAGCCCGCGGCGCGGTCGGCGACGCGACGGGCGAGCGCGTAGAGCCGCTCCGGCAGGACCGGCATCGGCGACACGACGGCCTCGACCGACGACAGGGGGCGTTCGGTGCCGTCGTCGGGGACGACGTCGACGACGAACGCATCCATCATCCGCCCGGCCGAGCGCAACGGAACCTTCACCCGCACACCGGGAGCGATGTCGGCGACGAGAGGGTGCGGGACGGCGTAGTCGAAGAGGCGGTCGAGCTGTGGGACGGGAGACTCGAGCTGCACGCGTGCCACGCGCCGCTCGCTCACGAGCGTTCTCCGACGTCGCCGCCCGGGGGCGTTCCGCACGCCGACGAGACGCGGCGCACGCCACGCCTCGCGACGCCCGCCCGCACGGTCAGAGCCCGGCGGCCGCGCGCAGCTCGTCGACGCGGTCGGTGCGCTCCCAGGTGAAGTCCGGCAGTTCGCGACCGAAGTGCCCGTAGGTCGCCGTCTGCGCGTAGATCGGGCGCAGGAGGTCGAGCTGATCGACGATCGCCTTCGGACGCAGGTCGAACACGTCGCGGATCGCGCGGACGATCACCTCGTCGGCCACGTGCGCGGTGCCGAAGGACTCGACGTACAGTCCGACCGGGTTGGCCTTGCCGATCGCATAGGCGACCTGCACCTCGAGCCGGTCGGCGAGACCCGCCGCGACGGCGTTCTTGGCGACCCAGCGCATGGCGTAGGCGGCGGAGCGGTCGACCTTGGACGGGTCCTTGCCGCTGAAGGCGCCGCCACCGTGGCGAGAGGCGCCGCCGTAGGTGTCGATGATGATCTTGCGGCCGGTGAGGCCGGCGTCGCCCTTCGGCCCGCCGATGACGAAGGGGCCGGCCGGGTTGATGTAGTACTTCACGTCGGGGAGCTCGAGGCCCGTCTCGGCGAGGACGGGGTCGATGACCTCGGCCTGAACCGCCCGGCGCAGATCTTCCTGCGAGATGTCGGGGTGGTGCTGCGTCGACAGCACGACGGAGTCCACGCTGCGCGGCGTGTGGCCCTCGTAGCCGAGCGTCACCTGCGTCTTGCCGTCGGGGCGCAGGAACGGCAGCGTGCCGTTCTTGCGGACGGATGCCAAGCGCTCGGCGATGCGGTGGGCGGTCCAGGCCGCCATCGGCATGAGCTGCGGCGTCTCGTTCGTCGCGAAGCCGAACATGATGCCCTGGTCGCCCGCGCCCTGGAGGTCGCGCGGGTCGACCGAGCCGCGCTCGCGCTGCTCGAAGGCCTTGTTGACGCCGGCGGCGATGTCGGACGACTGGGCACCGATCGAGACGGAGACACCGCACGACTCGCCGTCGAAGCCCGTCTCGCTCGAGGTGTATCCGATGCGGTTCACGACGTCGCGCACGATCGCGGGGATCTCGACGTAGGCGCTCGTCGAGACCTCTCCGGCGACGTGCACGAGGCCCGTCGTGACGAGGGTCTCGACGGCGACGCGACCGGTCGGGTCGTCGGTGAGGATCGCATCGAGGATGCTGTCCGAGATCTGGTCGCAGATCTTATCGGGGTGTCCTTCGGTGACGGACTCGGACGTGAACAGGCGCAGGTCGGTCAAGACGACTCCGTGGGGGTGAGCGAGTGGGAACGGGCACAAGTATGCCCCGGGCGGCGGTCAGCCGCCCGGGGCATCGTCACATGTGTGAACAGATCACGCGTGAGCTGCGGTGGGGATCACTCCGCAGCGCGAAGGCGCAGCTTGTCTTCGTGGATCTCGTGCAGCGCGATGGTGAGCGGCTTGTCCTCGACGGTGGAGTCGACGAGCGGGCCCACGTTGTCGAAGAGGTTGCCCTCGTGCAGGTCGGAGTAGTAGTCGTTGATCTGACGCGCACGCTTGGATGCGTAGATCACGAGCTGGTACTTCGAGTCGACCTTGTCGAGCAGCGCGTCGATGGGCGGGTCGATGATGCCCTGGTTACGTCCGGCCATGGGGAACCTCCTGGTTCGGCGGGATGGGT
>Ga0308156_1000715_pt1 | contig 55056 bp, 83 predicted proteins | sample PhyAR2_FD_201041 | JGI IMG/M metagenome (GOLD analysis project Ga0308156, IMG submission 201041) | Phyllosphere microbial communities from UC Gill Tract Community Farm, Albany, California, United States - DLSL A.R2 | ecosystem: Host-associated > Plants > Phyllosphere > Unclassified | place: USA... | reverse complement strand
ACCGTCTGACCGCACTCGGAACAGAATTTCATAGGGGCTCGGATCTGTCTGTCTATATAGGTATGTGATCGGCTAACCGGGCCGTTTTCAGCGTTCTTTCGTGCTCTCTCTATAAACAGGGCGCTGGAACCGTCCGGGAGGGTAGAAGTGTATCACTGTAAAAAGATTGCAGAAAATGTTTGCATTCCGATTTTGGCTGTCCTATAATTGTGTTCTTCAGACGCGGGGTGGAGCAGTCTGGCAGCTCGTCGGGCTCATAACCCGAAGGTCGTAGGTTCAAATCCTGCCCCCGCAACCAAATGCATTAAGGCGAAAGCCTTGCAGATAAAGGCCTCTAACGTTACAGCGTTCGAGGCCTTTTGCTTTGCGTGACTTTTGCAAAGCGGTCCGCGTGACTTCTGCGTGACATTTTCAGCCGTTCACCACGCGCAAGATAGTCATCCTCTTCCGTGTGAGCTCGACCTTGTTGGCCTGCTCCACCAGGTGCTCGACCGTGCCGGCCGCATAGTGCTGCGGCATGCTCTTTATCGAGTGGCCCAGCAGCAGCGCCCGATCCTCTTCCGATACCCCGGCATTGCGCAGCCTGGTGGCATACGTGTGCCGGAGGTCATGCACGCGGACCTGCGGCAGCTTTGCCCGCTCCCGCGCCTGCTTCCAGCCATTGTTGCCCATCTCCTGGATACGGTCTCCCCGGTAGGGGAAGACGTAGGTCGTATCCTTCCCCCGCTGGCCGTCCACTACCGCCTGGGCCGTGTCGTTCAAGATGACCACATGGTGCCGGCCGCTCTTGTACTCTCCGGCCGGGATCACGAACACGCTGCGGCCCAGCTCTGGGAAACGCTGCTCCCAGCTCCAGCGCAGGCCGCATGTGTTCTCGTCCCGCGTGCCAGTGTTCACGGCAAACAGCGCCATGCGCTCCAAGTGCGGTGGCAACTCGCTGAACAGATAGGCCTGCTCTTCCCAGGTTATCGGGTATGCCCGGCGCGGGTTCTTGTGCTCGAGCATTTCGATCAACGGCGCCGAGGCCAGCCAGGGCGTACCATCATCGTTCCGCCAGACCCGCGCCGCCCGGATCAGGATGGCGCGCACTACTTCCAGCGTCTTGTTGACGGTTGCCGGTGTGACGCCCTTGCCGCCGGCCGCCGGGTGCATCCGGTCGGCCTTGAACTTGTCAAAGCTGCCGCTGTGAATCGTCTCGATCAGCTTCGTCCCGATGTACGGCAAGATCTTGGTTAGGTGGGCGTCGGCATAAGCAAACTGCTTCGGCCCCTCCTTTTCCTTCTCGTCTAAATACCGGCTGGCCGCATCGCAGAAATAATGCTGCGGGCGCTGACCTTGCCTGCGGTCAATTTCTGCTTGCTCGGCTCGGAGCCAGGTTTCGGCATCCTCCTGGCTGACCGCTCCAAGCCGGGCATAGATGCGCTGCCCTTTGTACTGCTTGTCAACTTTTCTTTCCCCGCCTGCATCGACGGATATTCCTTTTGTCCTTGTTCGCATGTTTCTCTCTTCAGTTTGCGACTCGGACGCCCATTGCGGGCCTTATATTCATCGGCCCAGGCGTCTAAGTCAAGCCGGTCAAACGCGATCCCTCGTCCTCCAATTGGGATTTCGGTCAAGCCCGGGCGCACTTCGGCGTCAAAACGGTTCCTGTCCATTCCCAGGTAGTCCGGCGCGTCCCGGTGGCGGATGATGCGCGGCGGAATGTTCATGACCTGTCTCCCGGCCATCTCTTCCTTTCCCTGGCGTTCCTGCGCTCGTCTCGTCGGGGGCGCCGGCTCATGGCATCCTCCGGCCTTTTTCTGCTGCAGCTTCAGTGATTGCGCGCCGTATCACGCTCATTTCGTCGTCGCCTTTGATGTTCACGAAAATCACACATTCGCGCATGCTGTTCATGATTTTCACGGTGCCATCCTCAACCAGCAGGCCATAGTCCGTAGTGCGCAGCAGCCGAAGGGCGTCCCCATCTTCATTTAGCGGGTTCCAAAACATTTGAAGACGCCCGGGGAAAGGATTAAGTGGGCAAGCTCCTGAAAATGACAGCGCGCCGATGCCGCACGCCTTCGCCGCCATCTCCAACAGCTCTCGGTCATTTGTGCTCATGATGGCTCCTTGATGATGTCTTTGATGCGCTGATGACCATCGCCGCCATATGGCAAGCACATGCCATCCCAATGCGCTGGCAAATCAGATTCGGTAAGTATCTGGCTGCCAACCCTTACATCAGGATCGCAATCTGGAATCGCTGATGGCGCATGGGTGTTTGCAAGCGCCCAAGCATGATCTTCATCTCTGGCCTCAACAACCATTTCGAATTCCACTGTCACGCGGTAAAGTTTGCTCATGTCGGATCCTTGATGTCCTCGACCTCATCGCCGAACTTACTTGCAACGAATGCCCGCATGGCGGCGATGAGGGGAGTTGGCCCTTCTTGCACAAGATCGCGGCCATTGTTGAAGTCAACATGTGGCGGCATCGAAGCAATCCAAACAGGCGCATCGCCAGAATCTTCTTCGTCGCTTTCATCGGAAAGCCAGATGTGCTCGCGCTGAATCAGAGGTCCTCCGGAAGCCCAATCCGTGGAGAACTTCGGAATTCCTTCGCCGAAAAATCCAACTTCCAACTGCTTGAATTCGGTAATTTCGATATACCGCTGCTTATGCGTTTCCCATTGCTGGTGGCTCTTATAGGGCTCACGTGCGCCAGGTTTTTGCTTAACCGCTAGTCGATAATCTCCACGTTGCTCAAGCCAAAACCGGTAACCTTCAGCCCGCGCCACCCAGTAATCCAGCGCTGCCCCTTCAAGTTCTGCTGTCTTCACTTTTCCCCCTCCTTGATGATGCGGTAGGCGACTATGTCGGCATCGTAGTAGACGTGTAGCCAGTTACGGCCATCCAAATCCTTGAGGCCTAAAATTTCTTCGCCATCTCGGCATCGGACATCAATCTTTGTTCCAGGCGGTACCGGCGATTCGTCATCCCCATCCCACTCAATCCATTCGCTCATGCTCTATCCTTTCTTCTATCGGGGAGGGTGCGGCTGCGGAATGATCCAGGTAGTCACTGGAAGCGGCACAGCGCACAGCGCTTTCACATAGAACTGACCTTTTTCGGTAATGCGGTAATACGTTTCCACAGCTTCGGCCAAGAAGCCATCGCGGCGGAATTCATCAATCGCGTTGCGCACTGCTGGCGCAGAGAAATCTCCGTTGCGATAATCATCTGCTGAAACGTGATAGTGCAGCAGGATGCTAATCTCCAGTGGCGTCATGCTCCTTCCCCCTCCACCGATGGAGCGGCAGCGATCATGGCGCGGTAGATTGACGCGCCGTAGTCTTGATCATCCCTCGAATCGCCAGGGTTGTATTGACGAGCACTATCAGAAAATACTTCGCCACCGATTACAAACATGTCATCGGTTGGATATGCTGGCACCACCACATACCCCTCTGGAATGGCTTTGGAGAGAAGGGCGTCAGCGTTGATGCGAGCCTTGTTCGCCGCTTCATAACGCTGCCAGCCCTGATCTGCGCGCAGAGTTTCGCCAGCTAGCTTGGCATGCAGTGCGCTGATTTCTTGCTCATGCTTCGCCATGGTGGCGCGGGCGTTCTCCAACTCATCCAGCAGCGCAATCGCCACCAGCCCAGCAGGCCCGCATGCTCCTTCTTTGCGCCATTGCTCTGCCTTGGCGATGGCTTCATCTACGGTCATCATCTTTCTGCTCCTTAGAGGCGGCAAGGGCGGCGTCGATGGCGGCGTCTAGCGCTTCTTCGGCCAGGATGGTCTTGAAGTTTTTCGCCCCATCAAGCACCATCGTGACGGTCTCGAATACTCGTGGCTTGCCCTTGCTGATGTTGTACCCGGCCCATGATTCATCGCGCAGCCATCGATACCGCTCCGCATCCAGCCTGTCCGCATCTGCTGCTGGCGGGCGGGTGTAGAGCGGCTCACCTTTGACAAACTTGCCATTTTCCGAATGGTAGTGGTCAAGCTTTTCGGCGTGGAACGAGTACCCATTCACTACCTTGTATCGCCAAGCCACCGGCTGCACTTCTTCTGCTGGCTGGGCGCGACGGTTCCAGGCTGCGATGGCTTCTTCTTGCGTTGCGTAGGTCTTGGGGGTGAGTGGGTTGCCGTAGCAGTTGTCTGTTCCGCACCTCACTGCGTAATGCTTACGAGAGACTCCCCTCGTGCCAACAGGAATTGGAGGCGTCACGCCACAGAATGGGCAATTTTTTACTTCATGCGCGCTCACGATTTACCTCCTTCTTCTGCTGGCGGGCAGAGGGCGGCGCGGGCTTGCCAAGCGCGCCATGCAGTTTGCGTTTTCTCGTCGCCATACGTCCCGGTCGGGAATCGGTGCAGCCTTGTCACGCCGTTCACTTCGCTGGCGATGTGCTCTTCGAATGCCACCCGCTCATCCGCCACCGGCAGCGCCACCGCTGGCGAGGAGGCATTAGCCATCATTGCTTTTCGGCAGTCGTTCCAGCCTTCTGCATATGCGTTTTCCGGTTCAGTGTCGGCGCTCATGTGCGGGGAATCGCGCCAATCAATTTCCTTCGGCACCGGCCCTGCTGGTAGCGCGAGCAATGCGCGAATCGCCTTGGCATGCTTGGCGCAGCGTTCGATTGTTCCTTCGTGCTTCTCCAGCGTACCCAGCAGATCGCGGATTGCTGCTGCATCTTCATCGGACAGCTTGGCTGCTGGTAGCGCGAGCTGGAAGGCGTCGGGGGCAAACACAGGGATTGCATCGCTGCCGTCGTCGCCGCGCTCATGTGCTTCACAAACTTCGTATCCTTCGAAAATCTGGATATCGTTATTTCCGTTGCCGTCCCATCGCTCTGCGTTCCGATAGCGCACGTGGCACAGCGCCTGCCCCTCCTGCGGCTGCAGCACCATGGCGCGCTGGGCGAGGTCAAGCAGAGCTTTCAAGTCCGATACTCGAAACGCCCATGCACAATGATCTGCCGCGCCTCGCATGTCAGAACGCATTTGCTCAATCTTTTCGGTGGTGATGGTGGTCATGGTTGGGTCTCTCTATGGTTTTCTGAAATTTCGGAGCGCCACTTTGTTACTTTGTTGAGCAAACAGGCTTCCGCTGCTATTCCATTCCTGTGATAGCCCCATTTTCGATCCTCAATGATGCAGAGTGCTTCTGCTGCCGACAGTCCGCCGCGCTCAGCTAGGCGCTTCAGCGACTGGCCGTGATTTGCTTGCGCTTGCTTTTCGTGTGGAGCGATCAGGCTCCAAGGGATTTCGCGCAACAGGGTCGATCCCATTATCGGCATCGCAGTCCGGCTCATTTGCCTTCCCCTTGCGCGGCGGCGATGCGGTCCAGTCGGTCGATTTCTGCCAGGATCAGCGCACCGGCCTTTTCCAGATTGCGACGCGGATCCTTGGCTGGCTTCCACCACTGATCTGGCCATGGCCAGCTTAACGGCGCACGCTTCGCCCAAAGAGTTGGTGCTGCCGTGCACATGGCGTAGCACGATGCTGCAATCGCCAATTCACTGTCATCGTGCTGGTCATCGTGCTCAGGCGTCCAACCTTCGACATCCTGCTGACGCTGGCGCTCGGCCAGAACGTCGCGGGCGGCTGAACTCACCTCCCCCAGCCCACCAGCAGGCGCAGTAACGATTGGAGCGCGGACATAGCGCACGTCGTGTTCGCCTTGCGGTGTGCTGCACCACGTAACGTCGCTGTACTCGTCGAATGGAGCGAGCGGATCATCGCCAGCGTTCAGCCAGATTTCAGCGGGCCACGTCGCAATGATCGGATCGACCAGCCCACCAGCAGGCGCAGCGGAGAGGGCGGTAGTAATGACTGCGCGCATGTTGTTGCGGCCCTCTTCTGGCATATGCTCCCAGGGATAATCCAGCGATTCGGCCAACTGCTTTGCCGCTGCATCAATATCCCGGCCGGATGTCGCAGCAGCGACGGAAGGCTTTTTCAATGCCTTCATGGCCTCGTACAGCAGCAGCGTTGCAGTGTTCTCGCCGCCGTGCTTGCCGATCCATTCCTCAATGCGCTGTGCGAGCTGTTGATCCGCCAGGGTGTAGATAGAAGCAACAGAGAGCGCAGTATCTGCCTCTGCGATAGCCTGACGAATTGCGCACTTGACGTTGAACGGATATGCCACGCCGCCAGGGCAATTGGCATTGGCGATCCAATCAATCCGCTCTTCCTCCAGCGCCGCAGCGCGCACGGATGCGGGGGAGTGAGTCATGATCGCGCTGACCATAGCCAGCATGTTCTCTTCGTTCGAGTCTTCTGCGAATGCGTCAATCAGTTCGCGCACTTCAGGGATATCGCAGATGCTCTGCGCTGTCGGCCAGCCGGTGGGGTGGGTCATGCTGCCTCCTCGGTGATGCGGCCTTGGCCGTCGCGTTCGATGTTGTCCGGCAAGAAGCCGCCCAGGGCATCAACCAGCGCGGCCAGAAGCTTATTCATTTCCCCGGTGAACAGCATAAAATCACCGTCGAAGCGCTCATCGGCATTCTTCCCGGTGGCGCTGGCGTCTTCTTTCAGCACGTCCAGCAGCGCGATCTTCTTGATGGACATGTTGTCGGCCAGGGTGAAACTGATCTTGTCGGCCCAGGTGAGTGCCAGGCGCGTGCATTGCTTGCCAGTCTCGATGTGCTGGCGGATCTGGTCCACTTCCAGGCTGTGGCGCACGTACCGCACTGTGGCGTGATTCTCGGCGGTGGAACGCAGCTCTGTATCCTGGTCCACGGTGAAACTGGCCGGGGCCTCGTCGCTGGCCAGCCAGTCCGTCATAGCCGCGCCCGGCGACATCACGGTGCGCACGGTCTCCAGCGGGAACTTCGGCACGGCTTTGAACAGCAGCTTGAGCGCGTCCTCCGCCTTGGCCGGGGTGCTCGAGTCAACCACTAGCCAGCCGTTCACGGGATCGATCCACACCAAAACGCTCGTCAGGCGGGTGAAGGCGCGTGGCAGCAACTCGTCAATGACCTGCTCCTTGAGTTCCTTGGTCTGCTTGCGGCCCGGCGGGAAACCTTGCTGCTCTTCCAGCTCCTTGGCGCGCTCGCGGGTGACTTGGTTGATGACCGACGACGGCAGAATCTTCTTCTCCGTCTGCAGGCGCAGCAGGAACTGGCGATTGACCTGGTGCACAAGGCCGTTGGAGCTCTCGCGCACTGGCACCCAGCCCATGCACTGCATATCCAGGCTGCCCAGGGGGGCGAATGCCTGCGGCGCCAAGTCCATAGCCAGTTCATCTGCGGTGATATTCCAGTGCTTCTGCATGCGGTAGATTTGCGCGTTCTTGAACATGTCGGTCCTTTGGTTGTAGGTGGCAGACAATTACCGGCCGTCGTGCCAGGGCGACCCGCTGGGGCGGCGGGCAGGGGGTTACTCTTCGTGTTCCAGAATGATCTGGGTCTTGATGTGCTCGATGTATTCCTGCGCGCGGCGGCACTTGATGAGCATCTTTCGCTCCAGTTCCAGATCGCGCTTGTACGTGAAGCTGGTATGCCGCAGCGTCGGTGGGATGTGACTGACCTGGTGAATCTCGGGCGGCTCGTACCGGCAAAGTTCCTCAGGCGTGTCCAGCATCAGGTAGTCAACGTGCCACTCGTCGCGGTCATACAGGTGCATGTAGCCCCGCATCTGCCATTCGTAGAGTTGGTCATGGGCGTCCTCCTTCACGCAGGGGAAAGTCTCCAGGCTCCATGAAACCTTGATGTCACGGCCGTAATTCTCGCCGGGCGGAAGGATGTCGGCCTCGCCGGTCAGCACGTCGGTTTCCAAGCGCAAGGTGTTCTTCACGTACCGCTTGAACAGCAGTGCATTCAGCATGTCAATAGCCTGTTGCTCGCAGGCCAAGCCCTTGCGCATGTACTTGGTATCGACCTCGAAACGAACGTCATATACCGACTGCTTCGCTAGCGACTTGAGATATGTCTTGGCGCCGACCGAGAGAGTCTTTTCCCACAGCGGCGCGAGAATGGCCTTGTCCTCGTCGGTCTTCTTCGTCTTGCGGCTGATCTCGGCCAGATCAGGAGTCAGCAGCTCGGGATCAATCTTGACGGCGTCGGTCATGATCTTGCCGATTGAGCTCGGGTGCAGGAGAATCACTTTGCACGCTCCTTCTCGGCGTCGCGCAGTGCGGTTTCCTGATCTGCGGTGACGGTGTTGGAGGCCAATACCTGAGCCACCGTATAGGTTCCTGCCTTGACTGCCGCCAATGCGCGCTTGAAGCCCGCATCGGTGATCTGCGCTGGTGCAGAAGTCTTCTTTGTCTTCTCTGGATTGCCATCGGGATCATCGCCCTTTTCAGACAAGCCGGTAATAGCCTTGAGCGTGTACCTTTCCAGATAAGACACTGTGCTGGCGCGGGCCTGGATCTTGTTCTTCGCCGCGCCATCGTCAGGTGGGCCACCCATCGATACCGATTCCTCGTGGCCGCCGATGTGGCGCAGGTAGCAGGTGACCTCGATCCAATCCTTTTCGTCCTTGGTAAGCTTCCAGGAAGAGCTAAGACCATGCTTCGAAAGCGCTGGCGTGACGGCGGTAACCCAGTCATCCAGCTCCGCATACTTGCGGCCTTGCAGAGGCCCGTTTTTGGTATCGGCGCCTTTGCGCACGGACACGGCTTCGGCCTTGAATGCGGAAAATGCCTGGTCATACTGGCGCTTGGCTTCGGACTTATTGGCCCGGTCCTGCAGGTCCATCAGGCGCTCCAGAGTTTCAATCGGCGCATTGCCCTGCAGAGCGATCTGCATCAACTGCATCGGGCTGGGGGCGGCCATGACTTGAAGTTCTTGCGGCTTGATTTCGGCTACTGCGTTCATGTCTATCCTCAGTCTTTGTTTTGGGCCGGCGGCAGCATTGCTGCGATAGCCGGATCGGGGAACTTGGTGAAAAGGCGCGCCTTCATGTGGGCTTCGGCGGCTCGCTGATTGCGCTCTTCGTCAATCGGTGCGTAGATCGCGCCGGCAAAGAAAGCGGCCAGCAAAATGACGCCCCATACGATTTTCATGATGCCGGCCACACGTGGGCGACGATGGCGGCGTCAACTTCGTCGCGGCGATTCATGGGAAGCTCTGCGATCACGTGGTACGCTGCATCAGGCTCAGTGACCACATACCGGCTGTTCCAGTCGGCCCAGGTCAGCAGGAAGCGGCGGCCGCAGTATTCGGCCTCTTCGCATTCATCGCTTTTCTCGCGCCATTCCAGCTTCACGGCTTCGCCCGGCAACGGCTTCCCCAGCATCCAGTCGATCCAGGCGAGGCGGTCTGGACGTAACTCTTCGTCATTGGCACCTTTGAGCAGGCCGTTCCTGTCTTGCCAAATTAAAAGAGTGAAGCAGTCACCTAAGGCTTGGTCGATATAGGCAAGAAGCGCTTTTTCCGCACAGCGAAGTACCAAATTGTTCTTGGCAACTTTTTTTAGTGCATTGCAGACAAATTTTGATTCGCCAGTCGCTATAGACTCCCGCGCCAACTCCAGCGCCCGCCGTTCGTCCTTGGTCAGTGCCATCACGCCACCCCGCAGCTCTTGAGGAACAGCGAAAGCAGGCACAGAGAACCGAAACCGGCCAGCAGATGCACCAGCACCAGCCAAGCGCGGCGCGCGAAACGGCGTCCGATGCGGCGGATGGTCGGGCGAACTTGCCAACCTACAGTGCGGAGCCATTCGCGGCGGCTCGGTCCGTGTGTGCAGCGTCCAATCATGGTTCTCTCCCTTAGAATTCGTGCCGGCCTTCCACCGGACTTGGCTTTTCGCTCGCAGAGGCCTGGTTGTTCCCGTCGATACGGCGGGGGGGGCTGGGCTTGCATCAGGGACTTCCACCCCTCTGTCCAGTACTGCTAGTGCTGCCGTCTTTTCTGGATCACGGCCCGACGCGGGCAATACAACTCGTCAAAATGAGGACTTCCGCGCTTGTTACATGGCATCCTCCCCTTTGATTTCCCGCCTTTACGGCTGAGGCGGTTACGCCCAAAAAACAGCTATCCAAAATCAGAGCGGGCCGGACACCACCCCGGCATGAGACTGTCGGCACGTCTCTCAGCGATCCCCCGCACAAAGCTGGCAGCGGGTAGAGTCCGTTTCTTCCCCAGGCATACGAGCCCGGCATATTTCCAGTGTTGCGTGTTCTGTGTGACTACCTTCCACGCCGCCGCTCTGATATTGGCCCTGGCCTTTATCGACGCCAGGGCGGTCTACTCACAGGTGCCGCTGTGATACCGGGGCGCTGGCCAGAATCGAATTCGGTGTTTTGTTTCGAAGAACACCCAGGCATGCAGGCCTGTTTGAAACTCCACCATCTAGCCGTAGTCCTGTTGTCCCGGCCTTGCCGGTTCGGACCCGCTATCTGCGGCATCTGCACATGCGTCAGGTTTCAGCGGAGTGGTGGTGCTGCACATGGCAGCGATCAGGATGAGGAGAAGCATCAGCCCTCCAACTGCGACAGCCGCAGCCGCGCTACTGCAATCTCTCGGCACAAAACAGCGCGCTCTTCCGGTGTTGCGTCAGCAACCATTCGCTGCGACATTCCGAGAGAAACGCGGTAGATCCAGATCTTGATCAGGCGGATCATTGCGGGGCTCCTGCGGCGGCAAGGGCGGCGTACATCGGCGCAAGCTGCGTGTTTTCAACAACCACACGATCAGAGCTGTTAGCTCTGAGCAGCTCAATTAGTTCAAGCGCGTTGATCATTTGAGCCACCAGCGCATCATGGCTGTTCACGCAGCGGACGATGTGGGCAGCGTTGGCCTCCGCTTCTTTTAGCCATGTCTGGCGCGCAGTAACGACAGCAAGATTCTTTGAAATGGCGCCGGGCGAATTGTCCGAATGGCAGATTTGAATTCCACTACCATTCAGCTCGCCTACATGCCACGGCGTCGGAGTGTGCTTGTTCATGTTCTTTCCCTTGTTGGAAGAGGGGCGGTTAGGCGCACAGATCAGCGAAGTAGTCGCGCAGCTCACGGACCACATCAATTTCCATGTCGTCGTCGATGATTTTCTTGATCAGATCGACTGTGAACTCGCGATCCGCCACGTCGTTGACGACTTGGACGATGATTTCAGTGATGTTTTTGTACGGGTAATCGCTTTGCATGCCAGCATCCAGAATCGCGTCAGCAATTTGGCCGGCATCAACGACAAATTTGATTTCCATGTCAATTCCCTCTCTATGCGTGGTGATGGTCAGGCAGTCAGGCGAGCGAAACGCCGCGCTTCGCCGTCAGCTCATTGGCCGGAAAAATCGACCCTTCGGTATAGCGATTGATCGCATGTTGAGCGCTAGCGCCGAACTCAGTGCCTACTGCGCTGCCATTGTGAAAAATGGTGTATGCGTACATCTCAATTCCCCTGTGATTGGTGGTCAGAAAGCGCCGACGCCGAGCGCGTCCAGTTGCTGCATGGGATTGCTGAACATGCGGTCCAGCGGGCTGGCAGCGCGGGCCTCTTCTTCCATCGTGTGAGCCCAATTCGCCATGAGCCGCCAGAAGGGAGCGCTTGCTCCGTTGCCGCGAGCGAACTGCACGGCCAGCTCGCGCAGCAGGTCGGCGCAGTCGCCAACGGATTCAGCGGAAACGCCGCGATCAACCAGGTAATCCTTGGCCGGCTCGTCGCTGTTGGCGAATGCCTTGATGTGGCGCTCAACGTCCGAGGAAGACAGATCCACAGCCAGGCGGCCGAGCGGCTCCATTCGGTCGTATTGGCGCTGGGCGCTGGTAAGTCCTTGCATCGCTCTCTCCATCTGTGTGTGCTGCGTCGATGGAGTGAATCTTAAAGTAAAACTTGTAATGCAACAAGCAATACTTGTATTTAAAGTCGAACTTTATTAGATTCTCTAGCTATAAGCTAAAGAGAAATTTGTAAATTTATGAATAAAGGAATTTAGGCGCAAAAAAACCGCCCGAAGGCGGTTTGTGACGCACTGTATTTACTATTGGTATTGCCCGTTATACAAGCATTGCGGAAGAACAAAATTGTAAAGTGCGCGCCCGCTATGCATATAGGCTGGATCTTCAAAAACCAGCCGAATTGCAATTTCTCGGAATTCTTTTGGCACTTCGTGATAAGCGGCCGTCATCTGCCTGGCGAGTTCTGGGGTCCCATTGTTGTCGCGTGCGGCCGCGGCAGCCTCAAACACTGACGCCTTCAGTGAGCACATGTGCGGGTCCCCTTGCACTTTCCTGTCATAAAACAACTTTTTGTTGTCGTCGTGGCTTGCCGGAGCCTCATAACCAATATTGGAAAAATTACCTTTTACGCAAGGATTCCCAACGCTGGATTCCGTTTCTTTGCTAGTTTGCCGTCCGTCAAATACTGCGCGCGAATACGTGATCCAGTAATTGAGGGTTTTGTTGTCGGCCCCCAAATGAGCCAAAGGTCCAGCTATGTTTGCTTCGATTTTATCCCAGGAAACCTTGTTTTCGCGCCAGGTCGGAATGCTTGAAATCATTGCTCTCAGAATATTGCATTCGCCAGTCAAGCTTTGGTCTGTGATCGGATCTGGCGCCGTTTTTTCCAGATCTGGCTGAGCAGGTGGTATCGGTGAAGTGATGACTTTGGCGGCTTGTGATGAATGTTGCGTTCTGGGCGGCGCGCTACTGAAGTCGGCGTACAAAATCGCAACAAGCACGATAACAATAACGCCTATTTCCAAATTTTTACTGTTCATGGGGTTGTTTGAAAGGTTAGAGTGCTCTGCTTTGCATATAGATCACCTGCCCAATAATAATGCAGCTTGCGCCCTTACAAATCTGTTTTGGGTAATTCTTCTGGTCTGGATTGTCTGAGACCAGCCACCATTCCCTATTTTCGCGGCATAGGCGCTTGATCACATCCTCACCATCAAAATTGACTGCATAGACGTGGTTGTCTTTTGGTATGCGGTCGGCCGTGTTGATGACTACCAGGTCGCCATCGTCCAGCTTTGGGCGCATGCTTTCGCCGCGGATCTTTAGGGCAATCAGGTTTTCCGCGAAATACCCATGCCGCTCCAGCCATTCTTTTTGAAACACAATCGGCATCCCCTCGCCGCGCTCGGGCTCAATGGCGAACCCGCTTATCCCCGCTGATAACTTAAGTCGCACTGTTTTTATTGTCACAAAGTCTTGGTCATCGGGATCGTAAGCCCGAACCGGAATATACGACTCCGGCAGCCGCAACGGCTGCTCAGTCTCGCCTTGCACACCGGCAGGTACCTCTTCCCCGAAAAGAAGCTCTTTTTCCGTGATCCCGAAGTAGTCGGCTATTTGCTGAAGACGATGGGCGCGGGGCGTCCGGCCTTGGGCAACCCATTGTTGGACCGCTTGCGGAGTGACGCCACAAAAGGCCGCCAGGGCGGACATGTTGCCGCCGTCTTTTGCCTGTAGCAGTTGCTGAAGTCGATTCTTAAATTCCATCGCGCGATGGTACAAGCTCACCTTGTAAATGTCGCTTAAAGAAATACTTGTATTCATACAAGTCTGCCTTTAAACTGCGCATATGGAAACCTCAATTGAAAAGGCCTGCCGCTTGGTGGGCGGACAAACAGAGCTTGCCGAGAAGGTGGGCGTGACTCCACAGGCCGTCCAGCAATGGGTGGCTCGGAAGTCCGCGCCGGCCGAGCGGTGCCTTTCGATCGAAGCAGCAACTGACGGAGCCGTGACCAGGTTTGAACTACGGCCGGACATATACGGGCCACCCGTCCGATCTGCATAAATTTTCCAAAGTCATGAGTTTTCATGACTTTTATTTTCGGCAAAAACCGACCCTCAACGACAGTCAATTCTGATGAGACAGCTTGAAATGCCTATCAAACGTGAACTCAAGCCCATCCCTGAAAGCAAGTGGGAGACCTGGACCAGCGAGGCGAAGGTCATTGGCGACATGCTAAAAACCAGCGGCCTGCAGGACAAGACCGTCGCGCTGGAAATTGATGTTGATGCGGCGCTGCTTTCGAAAGCTCAGAACGGTGGCGCACGCTTGTCCGAGAAGCACATGGATGCACTGATGGACGCCTGCGGTAGCGAGGCATGGTTGCACTACTGGATGTTGAAGCGCGGATACGACCCGCGTTGCCTGCGGCGCCTGGAAAACGACCTTGAGCGCGAAAACCGCCTGCTGCGCGAGAAGCTGGAAAAGCTGGAATCCGAGCAAGAAGTGGTCATCCGCTTCCTGAAGAAAAGCCACGCACTGTAGGAGCTTGTATGACCGCCATCGACATTTCCAAGGTATCAAGCAAGGCCATGATCAAGGAGCTTTCCTCGCGCGGCCGGAAGTTGGGCCAGGAGGGCATGGACCGTGCCGAGGCTGCTGCTGACTGCTGGATGGATAGCGTCATGCCTGTCTTTCGCGATTGGCTGATGGTCCGCACCGAATCGTTCGCTATCGAAGAATTCCGCATCTGCTTGCTGGAGCATCGCCCTGAATTAATGCCTGAGTCGCACAAAGCATGGGGCCCCTTTACTCAAGCAGCTGTGAAGCGCGGCCTGATTGCGCCACTTGGCAGCCGCCGCGCAGCTTCGCAAGAAACGCACGGCAAGCCGGTCGGAACTTATCAGCGGGCTTTCGCATGATCCAGTCCAAGCGCCGCCCCGAGCGCATCGCCTTGCGCGTGCACAAGGGCTGCCTCGTCCCAGCCGATGGCATCAGCCAGCAGCGCCTGCGCGCGCGCAAGTACCACCTGGGCGACATTCTCTTCGCCGAGATCCGCAAGCCACGCAATCCGAAGTTCCACCGCCTGGCGCACCAGCTGGGCATCGTGCTGGCCGAGAACATCGCGGCCTTTGAGGGCATCGGCCCGCATGACGTCCTGAAGAAGCTGCAGCTCGAGGGAAACATCGGCTGCGAGGAAGTCGTCGCTGAAATCCCTGGCCTGGGCGAGATCAAGATTCGCAACCCCGTCTCCCTCTCTTTCGAGTCAATGGAGGAGGGTGAGTTTCGCCAGGTCATCGGCGCCATGTGCGCGCACGTGTCCGCCAAGTACTGGCCCGGCATGTCGCCTGAGCAGATCGAGCAAATGGCTTCTGTCTACGTGGAGCCGACATGATTTCCCGCTCCCAACTCACCCGCAAGAAGCCGATGAAGGCCGGCGGTGGACTCACGTCAAAAAAATTTGACCAAGCCTGTAGGAATGCGCTGTCAGGGCTGACGGCAAAGGCCGACAAGCCCAAGAAGATCAAGTCGAAGAAGTGCAGCGCCTGCAAGGAGGAATTCATCCCCCAGCGCCCGCTGCAGGTCGCCTGCAGCACGCTGTGCGCCATGAAGGTGGCCGACACCAAGCGCGAGAAGAAAGAGCGCGAGCAGATGCGCGCCGACCGTGTGGTGGCTCGCGCCAAGAAGGAGGCCAACAAGGGCTACTGGCAATTGGTGAAGGAGGCTCAGGCGGCTTTCAATGCATACGTGCGCTTCCGCGACGTGGTGGTGCTGGGCCAGGGCTGCATTTGCTGCGGCAAGCCTTTCACGCCGAACAAGCCAGGTGGATCGGTCGATGCCGGCCACTACATCAGCCGCGGCGCCGCACCTCATCTTCGCTTTGACGAGCGCAACGTTTTCGCCCAGCGCAAGGGCTGCAACCGTCCTGGCGGGACAACTAAGGCCGGCTTGCGCGCCGGCGTCGAGAAGCGCATTGGCTTTGAGGCTCTGGAAGCCCTGGAGGCCGCGCAGTACCAGACAAGAGCCGATTGGACCCACGACGACCTGCGGACCATCCGCCGGCTCTACCAACTGAAATTGAAGGACTTGCGTGCCAAGCACGCGGAAGGATAGGCGTCATAAATGGCTGGGGACTGGATCAAGATGCGCACGGACCTCTTTACACATCCGAAAGTTGTCCGAATTTCGTCCGCATTGAAAGCGGACAGGCTTCGGACTGTTGGCGGACTCATGTCCGTTTGGTGTCTGTTTGATGCCCACTCCGTTGACGGACAACTGGAAGGCTATAGCTGCGAGACGTTGGACGAAATGGTCGGGTGGTCAGGCTTCTCTGCGGCAATGAAATCTGTTGGCTGGCTGGATGAAACCGCTGAAGGCCTTGTACTGCCTGACTTTGAGGCCCACAACGGCCAATCTGCGAAGCGGCGCGCGCAGGATGCTGACCGCAAAAGGGAAGGACGTTTGTCCGCTTCCGATGCGGACAAAAAGCGGACTAGAGAAGAGAAGAGAAGAGAAGAGAAGAAAGAAGAAAAAAAACAAACAAAAAGCGACGCACCGCCTCCGGCAGTGCTGCCCGATTGGCTTCCTCTCGACTCCTGGCAGGGATATCTGGACATGCGCGCCAAGAAGCGCAAGCCGCCTACACCGCACGCCGTTGACCTGCTGCTGCGCCAGTTGAGCAAGATGCGCGACGCTGGCCAGAACATCGCGGCCGTGCTGGACAAGTCCACCGTGAACGGCTGGACCGACGTGTACGAAATCAAGGGTGGCTCAGGTGGCGCCCCCGCTGGCGAACAACAGCAGTTCGGCGCGGCCGGCCAGGCCACCGCCCGGGCGGCACAGCAATGGATGGAGAACGGCAATGCATGACAGCGACAAATCCAGGTTCGGCGCGATCCTGATCGGTATTGCCGACTACTACGGCAAGCCGCTTTCGCCCGGCGTTATCGCCCTGTACTGGGAAGGGCTAAAGCATTTTGACCTGCGGGCGGTGGAAAAGGCTCTGTGGGAGCACACGCAGAACCCGGACACCGGTCAGTTCATGCCCAAGATCGCAGACGTCGTGAAGATGCTGCAGGGGCGGACCACTGACCAGGCCGCCATTGCTTGGTCCAAGGTTGACCAGGCAGTGCGCCGCGTCGGCACCTACCGAGACGTGGTTTTCGATGACCCGATTATCCATCGCGTGATCGACGACATGGGCGGATGGATCAAGCTTGGCACGCTGACCGAAGACGAATGGCAGTTCTTCGGCAACCAGTTCCGCACCCGCTACCAGGGCTACCGCATCCGCAACGAGGTTCCTGAATACCACCCGGTGCTGATCGGGATTGCAAACGCGCAGAACGGCAAGAACGGCATAAAGGGTCAGGAGCCCATATTGATCGGAAATGAGGCCAAGGCGGCGCAAGTGCGGCTTGGTGGCACCAATGCACCACTACTGGCGATTAAGCAGGCCAGCGAGTTCCTGGGAACGCCTGAGCGTATCGCTGCGGCATGAGATGCCTTGACTGCTCCCATATGACATCAGGCGACAGCCCGGGTAGCAAGGAGATGAGCCGGCATGGGTTCAGCCTCTGCGACAGGGAGCGAAGCAACGCGCACTACCGGAGCATGACGGCGGAAAGAGAGTGCGGGAAGTTTGAGAAGGTGTCGGCCAAGGAGCTGGCGGAAAGAACGGAATGGATCAACAGGAAGGGAGCGAAGAAATGAAGCATCAAAACGTTGAGGAGCGCACCAGCGATATTTGCGCGTTTTGGCTTGGGGTGTCCGACGTTCGGGATTTGGACTTGGATGCCGTTTTTGACGATCAACTTGGCCTGAGCAAGATGGACATCATCATCAGTCTTGAGGACGAGTTCGAAATCGGAATCACTGATGACGATGCGGACAAGATCAAGACCGTCCGCCAGGCCATCGAATACATCAAGGGGCTCTGACCATGGCCAAGAAGCCCCGAAAAAAAGCATACAAGCCGCGCGGCGTGATGCCGAATTGCCTGGACTGGGCAATCGCCGGCGCGCACACCATGACCGAGCAGCAGCAGGCCCAGTTCCTGGCGCCGGTCGATGCTGGGATTGACCTGCTGCGCCAGGGCCGGGCGACCAGGGACGACTGGAACGACGTCGCCAACGCCATGAACGTGGCCACTGCGCTTGCGCACTTCCAGATCGGCCCGAACCTGCTGCCGGCCATCGAGGCAGCGCAAGACGCCCTCAAGGCTGTGGCCGCCCGGATGATCCAGCGCGGTACCTCGACCTGCTACGCCGCTGAACTGGACGCCATCCGCGAAGGCCGGGAGATGTACCGCGCCCAGCTAAAGGTCTGCACGCAAGGAGAATCCAGCCGCGCCATCAAGCGCGTGAAGGACATGCACCGTTCTGGCGCCATGGAGGACATGGCAAAGCTGTTCAACAACATGCGGCCAGCCAGCCGCGAGGAGATTGCAGCATGAAAAAGCGCCCTTTGGACGAAAGAGTCCTGTCGTTTCTCGGATGGAACAAGAATTTCACGATTCCAGGCCTGGCCGTGAAGCTCAAGGAGCCAGTTGAGAACGTGGCCGCGAGCGTGAAGCGCTTGGTTGATGAGGGCCTAGCGCATCGCGTGCAAGGCACCAAGTACGAAAGCTACCACGCCACCACGGAAGCGAAGGATGACCCCGCCGGCCATCGATACGTTCCGCCCTTCCGCGAGCTCAAGGGGTATGACATGGGCCGTCTTCAGCGCTCTTGCGAGGGCGCCCGCAAAGCCGAAACCGGTATGGCGTAACTGCCATTGTTTAACAAAAAGCAACTAGGAGAGATAGATGAGCATGAAATTGACAGACGTCTACACCATGAAGCAAAAGCCGGCGCGCGAGGGTGTGTATCGCGTAGTTTTGAAGTGGGATCGTAATTATGAGGCCTACTCCGCGTTCCGCGATGGAAAGTGGCGTTCGTGGAGTTACGACAAAGATACCGCCGCAAAGCGTGACCGCTACCCTTCGCAGGACGCTTATGACGGCAGCATCGTAGGCTGGCGCGGCCTGGCCGAGAATCCGGAAGGCGGTGCAGCATGAGCGCCGCCACCCTATTCGACCAGGTGATCAACACCCTGGCCCTGACGAACGACGCCGGCCTGGCGCGCGAGATGTATGTTGCTGCGCCGGTGATCAGCAAGATGCGCCACAACCGCATCCCTGTTGGACCGATGATGATCCTCCGCATCCACGAAGCCACCGGCTGGCCCACTCGGCAAATCAAGGCTGTGATTGCAGGGGAGGGCGCATGACTGCCCTCATCAAGCATTTTGAGCGCAACGTCGTCGGCACTGATTACGCGGTCGGCGACATCCACGGCTGCTATAGCAAGCTTGAGCGCGCCCTTGAGACTTTCTTTGACCGCACAAAGGACCGGCTGTTCTCGGTCGGCGATCTGGTTGACCGCGGCCCGGAGAACGAGCGCGCCGAGGAATTCCTGGCCTATCCGTGGTTCCACGCTGTCAAGGGCAACCACGACGACATGGCCGAGCGCTGGCCCGAGGGCAACATGCAGCGCGACTGCTATTCGCTGAACGGGGGCGCCTGGAACATCGCACGCACGCTTGCCGAGCAGCGCCAGACAGCCGCCGCCATGTCCGTCCTGCCGTTGGCAATCGAAGCCGAGACCATCGGCGGCCTGATCGGCATCGTGCATGCCGAGTGCCCGCCGATGGAATGGAGCCAGTTCCGCGCACTGCTGCTGGCATTCGGCGAATTGAGCCGCAAGGACCAGCGCGCGGTTGAAGAGCATGTCATGTGGTGCCGCGACCGGATCACCGAGAAAAACATCAAGCATGTCCAGGGCGTGCGCGCCGTCATCTGTGGCCACACGCCGGTGCGCCACCCGGTGGTGCTGGGCAACGTCCACTACATCGATACCGGGGCCTGCTTTGATTATCGCTTCACGTTCATCAACCTCGACACGCTGGAGACCTTCTCATGATCGCCGCCATCCCGACCGAAGACAGCATGACTGTCAACTATCCCAAAGCGCATCCTGTGCCGGTAACCATCAGCATCACCGTGCGCTGCGAAGATCCAGCGGAAGTAGTGCGCCGTGTTCGCGCAAAGTTCGGCCCGCTGACCTGCCTTTCCTGCGGCGCCAAGACCAACTCCTCCGGCGAACTGCCGTGCGGTCATTGAAGGGGAAGCCATGAAATTTTTCGACTACCTCAATGTTGCAATTTTCTCTTCGAATGTATTTTTGGCAGCGTCTTCCGATCCTCACGCGGCCATGGGTTGGTTGGCGGCGGTCATTCTGTACGTTGCATGGGCGAAAGAAGTGAATAGACGTTCTAAGGTGTCGGGTTGAGTCGGGCATTCGACAAATTGATCGCCGCGCTGGTGCGAGAGGGCAAAGAACCATCCCGCGCGCTGCCATCGAAGTATTACGGCCGGCACGGCGACCCGGCCAACCACGTTGAATTTGAATCAGAAATCCGGCGCCGTCAGGCTGCCAAAGCAAAGCGAAAGGGGAAGTGATGAACTTTGCAGTATTGCTGCTTTTCTTCAATTGCGTTGGCCTGCTTATTGTGATTCTGATAGCCGAGGATTTGCGCAAAGCTCGAAATATGAGGTTGGATCTGATGGCGAAAGATGTGGAGCGCCAAAGAAAATCTGAAGAGGCGCGAAGACGCAGGAAGTTTATTAGAAACATGCACGATCCTGAGTTCGCCAAGATCTGGAACGCATCAAAACGACTTGAGAAAGAAACTACGAAAGGGGCTAGCGATGAATGACCGGATGAGCGACAAAGAGCTGGACGCCTACTGCGAAGAGTGGGTCTGGTGGTGCTATACCCGCCGCTTTTACCTGCAGCCCGGCGCGCAGAACATCCTGGCCCGCATGCAGCCGGCGAAAGTCAAGGAGCCGCCCAATGCGCGCAACAGTGCCGAGATGCAGTATTTCAACATGGCGATTCATGCCATGTTTGAGATGGATGAGCACAAAGAACTTGCCGAGTGCTTTGCGCTTCTCTATTTCAAGAAAGATGATCGCGTAAAGGTACTGCTAAAAGAACAAGAAATTTCCAGAAAAACCTACTACAACCGCGCTCGGTCATTTGTTAGAAAGGCCATGTCGCTGGGACGAAGCTTTCAAGTGGCCAGCGAAAAAATGCGCGTGTCCTGCCAGGAGAGCGCTCATGAAACAATGTGATTTTGTCCAATTCATGCAGCCAGTTCAAATACCTGTAGCATTGAGCATGTTGCCGAATGAAGATTCTCGCAAAATAGTCGAGGAAATGTTTCCTGAAGAATCGCCAAATAACAGAAGGCGACGATATTTACGCGAAATGGTTTTTGGAATAGTGTTCCATGATCGGATATTAAACTGTCGCTAAAGCTTAGCTTAGGAGGAAATTTTGGTGGAAAATGAAGAATTGACTTTGGCGCAAATTATTCGGGGATTCATCCTCAGTCCTCTTAGCATCGAAGATAGCGCAAAAGGGCTTGCTTCTTACCTTTCGAGGAAGCCGAACACTTATGTTTTAGTTGATCGTATTGAGGGCACCGTCGCTTATTTCATTCAAGAAGTGAAACTTGATGATTTTGAAAATTTTAGGATGCGCGGCTACATGGGGAGCCCTTGGCGGTATGAGAAGAGTAGTTTTGAAATTGATTTTTCCAGGAAAAATGTGTAAGTAAAAGTAGTCAAAATAATTTTTAGATCTCTTCAATTTCACCCTTAAAATACGGGTCATTCAGATAGTCTGAAAAACTGTCAGAAAAATTCCGGCCACTTTGCAGATAGCTCTGGGCCGCACAAGCCCTGCCAATCGGCGGGGCTTTTTGCGTCAATACGCATGCTGATTTCGGCCATACGCGGAGGCTAGGGACGACGTGAGTTTCCGTTCCCGCGAGGTCAGCATCCTTATTGGTGCAAGCGCAGGCTGATGCGCAGCGAAGATCAGAGTCGATAAGGGCGAAAGCCCCCAACCGCGCCCGATAGACGCTGAATCGGGCAAGCCGGAGATCAGCACCGGTCACCAATACCATTTGTGCGGCCGTAGCTCAATGGCAGAGCTGAAGCCTTCCAAGCTTAAGACGAGGGTTCGATTCCCTCTGGCCGCTCCAAGGGCAAAAGCCGAATATTGGTTAAGTCGGCGCGGACTGTAAATCCGTAGCGTGCTAGACACGGTGGAGGTTCAATTCCTTCTTTGCCCACCAGATCATTTGCTCCTCAGCCTCCACCGCTGACTTGCCGCCTCCTGGCGGCTTTTTTATTCGAGGTGCCGCGATGGCCGCCAGTGAAATCAAAGTCGAGTTTCGTTTCACCTGGTGGCTGCGGCTGTATCTGCGCGGCGTGATCTTGTTCGCCGTGGTCACGCGCCAGCGTCCCGACGAGAAGAAGCTGGCGTACTGGATCAGCAAGGGGCTAAAGCAGCGAGTTGTTCCCCGCTAGCCGTCACTCGGGAATAAGGGCGGCAGACGCGCACGAGGACGAGGCCGGTCTGTCTCCTGGCGCAACGCCAGTCTTTTACGGCGCGGGGCGCGTCACTTAATAGGAAATCATCATGGCGCAGGATAAGAAGGCGCCGGACTGGGAACGCATCGAAGCAGATTACCGGGCCGGCCTGTTGTCGGTTCGAGAGATTGCCGCATCGCAAGGCATCACCCATGGCGCAATCAACAAGCGCGCCAAGCGTGACGGATGGGAGCGTGACCTTACCGCCAAGATCCGGGCCAAGGCTGATGCGCTGGTATCCAAACGCGAAGTATCCAAGTTGGTATCCGCTGAGAAGGTGGCTACCGATAAGGTGATTGTCGAGGCCAACGCCGAGGTGATTGCCGGTATCCGCATGGCGCACCGTAGCGATATCCGTCGCAGCCGGGCCCTGGCCATGTCGATGCTGGAAGAACTGGAAGTCCAGACGACGGACCTGGATCTGTTCCAAGAGCTTGGCGAGATCCTGCGCTCCGAAGACGAGCGCGGCAACGACAAGCGCAACGACATTTACAACAAGGTCATCGCCAACGCGGGCCGGGTTGACAGCATGAAGAAGCTGGCGGAAACGCTGCGCATCCTGATCGGCCTGGAGCGCGAGGCCTACAACATCTCGCCGGACGACGGCGCTGGAGAGAACAAGGCGCCCTCGGGCCTCTCGCACTTCTATGGAGACGACGAGTAAGCCCAGCCTCAACCCGGCACTGAAACCGTTCTGGCTGAAGAAGGCGCGCAACCGCGTGCTGTACGGCGGCCGGGCCTCTTCGAAATCCTGGGATGCTGCCGGGTTCTCGGTCTACCTGGCCGACAACTACAAGCTGCGCATCCTGTGCGTGCGCCAGTTCCAGAACAAGATCGAGGAATCGGTCTACACGCTGCTGAAGCACCAGATTGACCGGTTCGGCCTGATGTCCCGGTTCCGGATCATGGACAACAAGATCCTGAACCGCGAGACCGGCAGCGAGTACCTGTTTTACGGCCTGTGGCGCTCCATCGATGAAATTAAGTCCCTGGAGGGCGTGGACATCCTCTGGATTGAGGAAGCCCACAACCTGACTGAGGAGCAGTGGAAGATTCTTGAGGCGACCATCCGAAAGGAGGGCTCGCAGATCTGGATCATCTTCAATCCGCGCCTGGCCACTGACTTTGTTTACAAGCGCTTCGTGGTGAATCCGCCGCCGAACACGGTGGTGCGCAAGATCAACTACGACGAAAACGGTTTCCTCAGCGAAACCATGCGTCAGGTGATCGCCGCGGCCAAGGAAGAGGACGAAGAGGAATACGGCCACATCTATCTGGGCGTGCCGCGCCAGGATGATGAGGGCGTGGTGATCAAGCGCAAGTGGATCATGGCGGCGATTGATGCCCATGTGAAGCTTGGCATTGAGCCCACTGGCAGCCGGAGGATTGGCTACGATATCGCCGACAGCGGGGAAGACAAGTGCGCTGAAATCTACGCGCATGGCTTCCTGGCCTCCTGGTCCGACCAGTGGAAGGCCGGCGAAGACGAATTGCTGAAGTCCTGCACTCGGGTGTTCAACGATGCCATCGCACGCAATGCCGCGGTCAATTACGACTCCATCGGTGTCGGCGCCTCGGCTGGCGCGAAGTTTAAGGAGCTGAACGAGGCCCGGCGCGACGGCAAGCGCGTGCGTTATAGCAAGTTCAATGCCGGTGCGGCCGTCTTCAAGCCCGAGCAGATCTATGCCAACAGCCAGACCAAGAACAAGGACATGTTCGCCAACCTGAAAGCCCAGGCTTGGTGGCTGGTGGCTGATCGGTTCAAGAACACGTACAACGCGGTCACCAACGGCGCGCAGTTTGAGCCTGACGAGCTGATCAGCATTTCCGGCGACATGCCGAACCTTGAGCAGCTAATTGACGAGTTGTCCGCCCCCAAGCGGGACGAGGACAACACCGGCAAGGTCAAGGTGGAAAGCAAGAAAGACCTAGCGAACCCCAAGCGCGTCGGCGGACCGATTCCATCGCCGAACTTGGCAGACGCATTTATTATGGCCTTCGCCCCTGTGCAAGCGCCGATGGTTATCAACGCAACGGTATAAGGCGCACATGAGCAAGATGATGGGATGGCTGCAGCGAGTCTGGCTGGCGGCCACCCAAGGTGCGCCCGCGCCGGCCGAGCAGCCAAAGCAGGAGCCGCAGCGCGCCATGCGCATCAGCCCGACGTTGGTGGCGCTGTCCGCCCGCGACATCAGCGTGACTCCGCAGCAGGAGCACAAGCCCTACGAGCCGCCGCCGGGCGTGATCCCCGAGGGGAAGAAAGCCGACGCGCTGGCCATGGACGCCACGCCATACGATTACGTCAACGACGTGTTCTGCCATGCACACTTCCGTGGCTACCCGTTCCTGGCCGCGCTGACTCAGCTCCCCGAATATCGCAAGATGTCGGAAACCATCGCCAAGGAGATGACACGCAAGTTCATCAAGATCCTGGCTGTGGGCGATGAGGATAAGTCGGACAAGATCAAGCAGATCGAAGAGGCGCTGGTTCGCTTCCAGGTGCGCGACGTGTTCCGTCAGGCCGTGGAGATGGACGGCTTCTTTGGCCGTGGGCAGATCTACATCGATGTGAAGAAGCCTAGCGGCGAGATCCCGGCGCGTGACGATGCTGACGAGTTGGATTCCCCGCTGCTGCTGGACAAGGCCAAGATTCCCAAGGGCGCGCTCTTGGGGTTCCGCGCCGTGGAGCCCGTCTGGACCTACCCCAGCCAGTACAACACCGTCGATCCGATGGCGCCGGACTTCTACAAGCCGACGCGCTGGTTTGTGATGGGCAAGATCGTGCATGCCTCGCGCCTGCTGATGTTTGTCTCCCGCGAGGTGCCGGACCTGCTCAAGGCCACATACAACTTCGGCGGCCTGTCGCTGTCGCAGCTGGCCATGCCCTACGTGGACAACTGGCTGCGCACCCGGGACAGCGTTTCTGACGTCATCCACTCGTTCTCGACCTCGGGCATCCGCACCAACATGCAAGACGTGCTGCAGGGCGCCAGCGCCGATGACCTGGTGAAGCGCGCGCAACTGTTCAACAACATGCGCGACAACCGTGGGCTGCTGCTACTGGACAAGGACTCGGAAGAGTTCTTCCAGTTCAACGTGCCACTGAGCAGCTTGGACAAGCTCCAGGCCCAGGCACAAGAGCAGCTGTGCGCGGTCAGCAGCATCCCGCTGGTGAAGTTCTGGGGCATCACACCCACCGGACTGAATGCATCCAGCGAAGGCGAGATTGAGGTTTTCGACGACGAAATCCTGAGCCAAAAGAAGCTGTATTCGGACAACGTGAAGGTGATGCTGGACGTCATCCAGCTGTCCGAGTTTGGCGAGATTGATCCGGCCATTTCGTTCGAGTGGGAGGCCATGGCCGAGATGAGCGAAATCGACTCTGCGACGATCAACAAGACGAATGCCGAGACGGACAACATCCTGATCACGGCCGGCGTCATCAGCCGGGACGACGCGCGCGAGCGCATCATTGCGGACCCGAAGAGTGGGTACACGGCCCTCGAGGCCAACCCGGACATTGAGGACGACCCCGAGGAATATCCGGCTGACGACGATCAAAATGGCAATGAATAAGATCGTCTCGCCCACCGGCAAGCCGGAAACAGTGAAGCCTGTTCAGGGCAATGCCGGCATCGAAGCGCGGTATCGCAAGAAGCTGGACCAGCTGGTCGCTGAGATGAACGACTCAATCCTGTACTGGTTGTCGGCCGCGTACAAGGCGAACCCGCCCGAGGCGCTGGCCACCGACGAGAGTCCGGCCATGGCCATGCGGTCCGCCATGAGCAAGGTTGCGCGCCGCTGGCAGGCCAAGTTCGACAAGGGTGCTGACAAGCTAGCCGACTGGTTCGCCCGGGAAACTCGGGACTACAGCGACGGTACGCTGCAGGCGATCTTGAAGGAAGCCGGGTTTACGGTGAAGTTTCAGAACACGGCGGCCATCAACGACGTCCTGCAGGCCATCATCGGCGAGAACGTCGGCCTGATCAAATCCATCGCCAGCCGCAACCTGACCCAGGTGCAGACGGTGGTGATGCAGTCGGTGCAGCAGGGCCGCGACCTTGCCACGGTTACGAAGAACCTGCAACACGAGTTCGGCGTGACGAAGCGCCGGGCAGCGTTGATCGCCAGGGATCAGAACAACAAGGCCACAGCCACGATCACGAAGACGCGCCAGCAGCAGCTGGGCATCACCCAGGCGAAGTGGCGGCACAGCGGTGGCGGCAAGGAGCCGCGCCAGTCGCACCTGCACGCTGACGGCAAGGTGTACGACATCGAGAAGGGCATGTACCTGGACGGGAAATGGACTTGGCCGGGCGTTGAAATCAACTGCTTCCCGGCAGATTCAGTAGTTGAATTCGCGGCAGGATGCAAAAAGCTTTGGCGTAGATGGTACAGCGGTAACTTGACCAAGATCGTTACGGCCTCTGGTAAAACGATCAATGCGACTCCGAATCACCCAATACTTACCAAGCGCGGGTGGCTGGCTATTAAGGACGTCGCAATTGGTGATGATGTAGTCAAAGTTGCCGATCAGGTCTTCGATGGAATCGAAGCAGATGTAAAGGCTTTTCCATCCACGTTCGGCCAAGTATTTGATGCGGTTTCTCGTTACGTCAATTCGGTGGCCAGCATTGCCGGCTTTCAATTCCACGGTGACGCATCCGATGGCGAAGTCGAGACTATAGATGTCGACGGCTTTTTGCCAAGTGAAGTTGAGGCCGCGTTGTGTCAAAAGGTCTGCGAACTCTTTTTCGCCAATGCCAATCATGTGTTCGTAGCCAACGGATTGGAGCCCGATAGCGCGCTTTATGCGGCCGGCCACAGGTTGTTTAGTTCCTCGGAGAGCATCGTTCGCGGCTTTAGTACGCTTCTGCCTTTGCTCAAAATCGGTAGCGGACATGCTGATGCGATTTGCCTCGGATTGAGTTCTGATTTGCACTCCGCGTTCGATAAGGCGAAGGCGGATGCTAGTTCGAGTTGCGCCGTAGCGATTGGCAATCTCCAGCTCGCTCAGTCCGGATTGGTAGTCGGCAATGATTTGATCATCAGGGAGCTGCTTGCGATTTGGAGCAGGGCGTCCATTTTTTGGAATCGATATTCCGAGAGCGCGGATTCGCTTGGAAAGAAGGTCTGCATTGAAACCAACAATCGGAGCAGCCTCTTTCAAGGTCATGCCTTCTCCTATCAGCTTGATCGCGTGGTCGATGTGGTGTCGCTCGGGGGATTTGCGGGGCATGTTTATAACCTCGAAACAGGGTTGAGTTGGTACACATCAGATTCCTACATTGCTCACAATTGTCGTTGTACAGCACAGCCAATTATACCAGGCTTCATCGAATAACCAAGCGCCTCCGGGCGCTTTTTTTACGCCTACAGCATGCAACTGAACTTCAAGCCTGAAGCGCTGGCCTTTGACCGCGCCACCGTGCGCAGCGTCGACGCCTTCGGGAAGATGCATGTCGAGGTGTCGAACATCAGCAAAGCAGCGGTCAACCCCTACATCGGGCGTGAGATTCCGCGCTGGGAAGAACTCGGCCTGGACCCTGACCGCGTCTACATGCTGCTGCGCGACCCGGATGAACTGGCCCGGGCGGCGCCGACGTTCAACAACCTGCCGCTGCTGTCCAAGCACGTTCCGGTGTCGGCCGAGAAGCCGTCCAAAGAGCTGGTCGTTGGATCCACCGGTACCGATGCGTGCTTCGTAGCCCCCTACCTGCAGAACTCGCTGGTGATCTGGGATGCCGTGGCCATCGCTGGCATCAACCTCGAAGTACAGAAAGAACTCTCCAGCGCATACGCCTATCGCGCTGACATGACCCCGGGTGAATACCTGGGAACCACCTATGACGGCGTGATGCGCGACATCGTCGGCAATCACGTCGCCCTCGTAGAAGCAGGCCGCGCCGGGCCGGATGTAGTCGTCGGCGACAACAACCCTTTTTCCACCTCAATGGAGTTTTCAAATATGAAAGCATCGCGCAAAGCGATTGCGGTCAAGGCGGCGTTGGGCGCGTTCCTGCGTCCCCAGCTGGCCCAAGACGCAGCAATTGTTGACCTCGGCGCGCTCGTGCGCGGTGTGAAGGCCGCCACGATTGCCCAAGACAAGGCCCGGATCGTCAAGGAAGTGACGGCGAAGATCCCGAGCATCGACGGCGAAGCCCTCGCCCAAACCATCCAGATCGCGGCCGATGGCGAGCCCGAGGGCCCGGAAGACGGCGCCAAGAAGCCGGCCATGGACGAAGACGACCAGCGCGAGGACGAGTCCGACGAGGACTACAAGAAGCGCATGGACGCCAAGAAGCAGGCGGCCGACGAAGAAGAGGATGAAAAGAAGAAGGACGACAAGCCGGCCATGGACGAAGCCACCGTGCAGAAGCTGCTGGCCAAGAACACCGCCGACACCGTCGCCCGCATGAACGCCATCCGCCAGGCCGAGAAGGACGTCGCCCCGTTCATCGGTGAAGTGGTCGCCCAGGACTCGGCCGCCGCCGTCTACAAGCTGGCCCTGGACCACGCCAAGGTCGATCTGACCGGCGTACCCGAGGCCGCCTATGGCGCCATGGTCAAGATGCTGCCGAAGCCTGGAACCAAGGCGGAAACGCCACGCATCGCCCAGGACGCGGCCACCGCAGCCGATTTCGCAAAACGTTTTCCTTCGGCCAAAGCGCCGATCCGGGGGTAAATCATGGGATTCCAAAAATCCGTCAACCAATATCTGCCGCCGGCGGTTGAAGGCGATTTCGCATCGTCCAACCCTCGCCATGCGGTCCTGGCCTCGGAAGGCCAACTTGTCGCCGGCAGCGCTGGCGTCACCGTCGGCCGCTTCGCCTGGGCGAACTCCAGCGGTGTGGTGCTGAACTCCGGCCAGGGTGCGCCCACCGGCTTCGTTCACCGCGAGCAACAGGGCCTGATCACCGCCTGGCTGGGCGAGCAGACCATGCTGGTTCCGTCCGGCATGGCCATCACCCTGCACAACGGCGGCGATTTCTGGGCGAAGAACACCGTCTCGGTGGCGACCATCTCGAACCCCCGCCTCAAGGCCTTCGCCTCGATGCTGGACGGCACCATGCAGTTTGCTGCCTCGGGTTCGTCGCCGTCGTCTCTGACCCTGACCGCCAGCACCGCCACCAACGTCCTGACCGTCACCGCGACCAGCGGCGTCATCCAGACAGGCATGCTGGTCACCGGTTCGGGCGTCCCGGCCAACACCTACATCACCGGCCAGCTGACCGGTACCGCCGGCAGCACCGGCACCTACTCGCTGTCGACCACCCCGGGCACCATCGCCAGTGAGTCGATGGCCGCCACCGCCTACGTGGAAACCAACTACGTCCTGGCTGGCTTCTCCAACGGCGGCACCGGCGCAGTCGGTGAGCTCGTCAAAATCACCACGGGAGGTAAGTAATAATGCGCCACGCAGATTTCCGCATGCTGGAAGCCAAGTACGGCATCCACATCCCCATGGCGGTAGACTACCTGAACAAGGACATCTCGCACGACTTCAGCATCGCGCAAGATGCCCAGCCTTCGCTGGTCACCGTGAGCAACAGCGGCATCCCCGCTTTCCTGGCCAACTACATCGACCCGGAACTGATCCGCATCCTGGTCACCCCGATGAAAGCCGAAGAAATCATCGGCTACGTCAAAAAGGGCGACTGGACCACGCTGACCACTCAGTTCCCGGTGGTTGAATCAACCGGCGAGACCAGCGCTTACGGCGACTACAGCGAAAACGGTTCTTCGGGGACCAACTTCAACTACCCGACCCGCCAGTCGTTCCACTTCCAAACCATGACCCAATGGGGCGAGCGTGAAATGGAAATGGCCGGCCTGGGCAAGATCGACTATGCCGCCCAACTGAACGTGTCCAGCGCCTTGGCCCTGAACAAGTTCATGAACCGCTCCATGTTCTTCGGTATCTCTGGCCTGCAGAACTATGGCCTGTTGAACGACCCGAACCTGTCCACCCCGGTTACCGGCACCCTGTGGTCGGCCCTGGACGGCGCCGGCGTGTACACCGAAATCGTCAAGATCTACGCTCAACTGGTCACCCAGACCCGCGGCCTGGTCCCCCGCGATGCGGTCATGAAGCTGTGCATGTCGCCGGAAATCGAGGTCAACTTGACCAAGACGAACCAGTACAACGTCAACGTCACCGACCAGCTGAAGAAGAATTTCCCCAACATGACCATCGAGACTGCGGTTGAGTACAACACCGCCGGTGGCCAGCTGGTGCAGCTGATCGTCGAATCCATCGACAACCAGAAGGTCGTGTACGGCTCCTTCACCGAGAAGCTGCGCGCGCACCCGATCATCCAGCAGACCTCCAGCTGGAAGCAGAAGAAGTCGTCGGGAACTTGGGGCGCCATCATCCGCATCCCCATCGGCATCGCGCAGTACCTGGGCGCCTAAGTCAAGTCAGCAAAAGTACAAGGCCCGCTTCGGCGGGCCTTTTTCATTCAAGGAGAAAGATTCATGGGTGCAACCGTTTCCGTGGCCTGCAAGCTTCCGCATGGCCTTCATATCCAACTGCGCAAGACCGAGAAGACCCGCGATGGCGAGATTTCTACCGGCGTCGGCGAAGTCGTGACCCTGAAGGGCGCGAACGCACGTGATGCTGTGGCCGGCCATGGCATTACGCACGGCGTGGACAAGGACTTTTTCGAAGCATGGCTGAAGCAAGAGGCTGCCCAGCCCTTCGTCAAGAACAAGCTGGTGTTCGCGCAGGAGCGCGAGAACTCGGTCATCGCTCAGGCCAAAGAGCAGGCCAATAATGTGACCGGTTTCGAAGGCATCGACCCCAAGAAGCCCGGCGAAGGCCTGAAGCCTGAAGATTACGAGGGTATGCCCGAAGCACTGAAGGACAAGTGATGGAAGGCGTCGTCTCATTCAACGCGGCCACGTTCCAGGCCCGCTATCCGGAATTCAGCTCGCTGTCCCCGGACGTGCTCGCGCTGTATTTCGCAGAGGCGACGCTGTTCCTGAACAACACGGCAGCCAGCGCAGTGACCGATCTGAACGTCCGCGCGCTGCTGCTCAACATGCTGACTGCTCACCTGGCGGCGCTGTTCGGCGGCGTCAACGGGCAGGCTGCCACCCCGCTGGTCGGTCGCGTCAATTCGGCGACCGAGGGTAGCGTTTCTGTGTCGACCGACATGGGCCCGGTCTACAACAGCCAGGCCTGGTACGTGCAGACCAAGTACGGCGCCGAGTTCTGGGCGGCAACTTCCATCTTCCGCCGCTTCCGCTATGTCCCAGGAGCACGCGCATGCGCAGGCTGAATTTTTCCGGCGGCGAGCAGGTCGAGGACATGCTGTCCAAGATCATCGAGAAGGCGCAGGCAGTGGGCACGCTGAAGGTCGGCTTCCTGGAAGGATCGACCTACCCTGATGGCCAGGGCGTCGCCGAGGTGGCCGCGTACAACGAATTCGGCACGCAAAACATGCCGGCGCGCCCGTTCTTCCGCTCCATGATCGCCGAGAAGTCCGGAAACTGGGGCAAGTCGTTGGGCAACATCGCCAAGGCCACCAACTACGACGTCGCCCGCACTTTGGCACTGATGGGTGAAGGCATCGGCTCGCAGCTGCAGCAGTCAATCGTGAAGTACAACGCTGTCCCGCTGGCCGACAGCACGGTGGCGCGCAAGGGCTTCGCCAAGCAGCTGATTGACACGGCCACAATGGTGAACTCCGTGGGCTATGAGGTCAACGACGGCGAGAAGCACATCCTGCCGTCGGCGGCGCAAGGCGGTGGCAAATGAACCTCCACGCCATTGTCTCCGGGGCCATCGGCACTGTGAATCCGCATGTCAAGGCGCTCGTCCGCTACAGCACCGGTTACACCATCGGCCCGAGCGGCAAACAAGTTCCAACCTACAACGACGCCCCCAACCAGGATGTACAGATGCAGGCGCTATCCGGCAAGGATCTGGCCTTCCTACAGAGCCTGAACGTGCAGGGCGTCCAGCGCGCCCTCTACATGTACGGCGACACCCAGGGTGTGGTGCGGCCGCGCGCGAAGGGCGGCGATCTGGTGGTGATCGGCGCGGATATCTGGAAAGTGGTCACCGTGCTGGAGACCTGGCCCGACTGGTCCAAGGTCGGCGTAACGCTGCAGGTGGCGTGATGGCAACAGTTTCGATCACCGAAGAGCAGCTATTCACGGCGCTGCGCGACTTCATCACGTCCCTGGTGGACCCGAATCTACCGGTCATTCGCGGCCTGCAGAACCGCGTGCCGACACCCGAAGGCGACTTCGTGGCCATGTCCCCGCTGTTTTCTCAAGCGCTGGCCACCACCGTGCAGACCTACCAGCAGCCGGTGGCGCCGGCCACGGTCGGCACGCAAACCAACCAGCAATCCAAGCAATGGACCGCGCAGATTGACTGCTACGGCGAGTCGGCCAACGACACTGCGGCGCTTCTGTCGGAAATGGCGCGCACGCCCTACGCCGCCGAACGGTTCGCGGCCGGCGGCCTGGGCATCCAGTCCCTGTACGCATCCGATCCCCGCCAGCTCTCCTTTGTGACTGGCGAAGACGAATACCAACCGCGATGGACTTTTGAGCTGTCGCTGCAATACAACCCGCAGGTGGTCGTCCCGCACGAGTTTGCGGACACGGTCACGGTGGGACTGATCAACGTAGACGTGCAATACCCACCCGGAGCCTAAACAATGAGTATTCCTGCATCGCAACTTGTCCAGGTCAATCCTGGCGTCATTGGCGCCGGCGGCGCGGCGCTTGACCTGGTCGGCCTGATCCTGACCAACAGCACCGCCGTTCCCATCGGGTCCGTGTTGCCGTTCGCTACTGCTGACTCGGTCGGCTCCTTCTTTGGCGGCCTGTCCACCGAAAAAGCCCTGGCCGATATCTACTTCGCCGGCCGCGACAATGCCACCAAGCTGCCCGGGCGCCTGCTATTTGCTCAGTATCCCACTGCCAACGTGGCGGCCTATGTGCGCGGCGGCAGCCTGGCCGCCATGACGCTGGCGCAGTTGCAGGCACTGAGCGGCACCCTGATCGTGACCGTCGACGGCACGACCAAGACGTCTTCCGCCATCAACCTGTCGGCCGCTACCAGCTTCAGCAATGCCGCAACCATCATGCAGGCTGGGTTCTCCAGCCTGGGCGGTACTGTCAACTATGATGCGCAGCGCGCCGCATTCGTCATCACCTCCGCAACCACCGGTGCGACCTCGACCATCAGCTATGTCTCCGGCACCCTGGCCGCTGGCCTGCTGCTGACCCAGGCAACTGGCGCGGTTCTGTCGCAGGGTGCAATTGCCGGAGTGCCTGCAACCGCCATGGATGCCATCGTGGCCGTCACTTCGAATTGGGTCAGCTTCATGACCACATTTGAGCCGATCACCGCAGACAAGCTGGCATTTTCCGCCTGGGTGAATAGCAAGAACAAGCGTTTCGTCTACGCCGGCTGGGACACCGATATCACCGCGACCCAAGCCAACAACACCACCTCGTGGGGTGCGCAGGCGCAGGCCGCCAACTACGACGGCTCGGTGCCGGTCTATCAGTCCATGGCGCACGCAGCTTTCGTGCTGGGCATGATCGCCTCCATCGACTTCGACCGCACCAATGGTCGCATCACCTTTGCGTTCAAGGGCCTGTCGGGCCTGACCCCGAGCGTCACTGATGCCACCATCGCCAAGAACCTGGATGCCAACGGCTACAACTTCTACGGCGACTACGCCACTTCCAGCCAGGACTTCCAGCTGTTCTATCCGGGCAGCGTAACCGGCAAGTATTTGTTCCTGGACGAGTACGTGAACCAAATCTGGCTGAATGCCGGCCTGCAGCAGGCCCTTTTGACCCTGATGCAGCAAGTCCCGTCGATCCCCTACAACGCCCAGGGCTATGGCCTGATCGAGGCGGCCTGCAAAGACCCGATCAATGCCGCTCTGAACTTCGGCGCCATCCGTGCGGGCGTGCCGCTGTCGGCCTCCCAGGCTGCGCAGGTCAACAACGCCGCTGGCGTGAAGATCGACAACGTCCTGACCACCCGCGGCTGGTATCTGCAGATCCTGCCTGCCACTGCCCAGGTGCGCTCGCAGCGCGGATCGCCGCCGATGACCTTCTGGTACATGGACGGCGGCAGCGTCCAAAGCATCGTCCTGGCATCTATCGTCATCCAATAATCGGAGCCCTGAATGACAACCCTTACCGCAGCAAATAGCGTTCTCGCGCTATCGATCCGGGGGCTGTATAACACGCCCCAAATCATCCAAGGCTATGCGACCGATGATGCGTTCGCCACGGCCAACGTGAAGCCGGTGGAAACCCAGATGGGTGTAGATGGCCTGCTTTCGGGCGGCTATGTTCCGTACCCCACGGTAATGACCATCACCCTGCAGGCCGATTCGCCATCCCTGTTCTTCTTCGAGGACTGGATCGCCTACCAGGAATCGGACCGTGAAGCGTATATCGGTGACGGGTATATCGCTATCCCAGGGACAGGCATGAAATACACCCTGTCGCGCGCATTTCTGACCGATGCCTCGAAGATGCCTGGCGTGCGCAAGACGCTGCAGCCGCGTTCGTTCGAGCTGACCATCGAAACCTGCCAGCCTGCACCGTTCTGATATGGCGCGCAAAACCATTACCGTCACCATCGAGGACGAAGGCCGCGATAAGGGCAAGGCATTTTTCATCACCGAAATGTCGGCGGCGCGCAGCGAGGAATGGGGCGAGCGCGCCCTGCTCGCGCTGATGCGCGGCGGCGCGGACGTACCTGACGACGTCATGAGCTTGGGCCTGGCCGGCATTGCCGTGCTGGGACTGCAGGCACTGCAGGGCCTGGACTGGAGCCTGACCAAGCCGCTACTGGATGAGATGTTCGAATGCATCCAGTTCAAGCCGCAGCCGGTCGAAAAGCCGAACATGACTAGGCGTCTGCTTGAGGACGACATTGAAGAGGTCAAGACCCGCCTGAAGCTTCGCTGGGAAGTCCTGAAACTCCATATTGATTTTTTTACCGACGAAGCCCTGTTGACACAGGCCCGGCAGGCGGTCGCGGCGTCCCAGGGCTCCTCGAATACACCAACATCAACCGGCGAATCGCAACCGTAGTCTCAAAGGGTTTTGCGACCCTTCACGAACTGGAAACTGTCTACGGCGCTGAAGACCTGCACAACATGCTGGAAATCATCGTCATCGATACTCACAACGCCAACATGATCCGAAAAGCCCAGCAGGGCTAGGAGAGCATCATCGCTACCATCATCGACGCCCTTGTCGTCACGCTCGGACTCGACCCGAAAGGCATGGTCAAGGGCGCGAAGGAAAGCCAGAAGGCCCTGGGCGACGTCTCGGATTCCGTCCGCAGCGTCAAGAACGAGCTCCTGACGATGCTTGCCGTGTTCACGGCCGGCGTAGGACTGAAGCAGTTCACGCAGAACACCATCAGCGGCGCCGCAGCCCTGGGCCAGATGTCAGATAACCTCGGCATCAGCACCCAGCGCCTGGACGCATGGAAGCGTGCTGCCGAGCGCGCGGGCGGTTCTGCTGAGGGCATCGTGTCCACCCTGAAGGAGTCGGCCAACGAGGTCGCCAAGTTCAAGATGGGGCAGGCCAGCGACTCGACGCAATGGTTCTTCCGCATGGGCGGCAACGCCAACGAGCTGCGCGATGGGAACAGTTACCTGCTTGCGCGAGCTCGGATCATTGCCGACATCTACAAGACCAACCCGGCGCGCGCTGCTCTGGTGGCCTCGCAGATGGGCATCAGCGAAGACCAGTTCAACCTGATCAAGCAGGGTCCGGCGGCCATCCTGAAGCTTGTGGACGCCCAGGAAAAGAATTCGGCCATCACGCGGAAGAATGCCGATGATGCGCAGAAATTGCGCAACAAGTGGCTGGACATGCGCGACACGTTGACGTCCACCGGCCAGACTGTCCTGATCGCACTCATCCCTACCTTCGAAAAGCTGGTAGCGATGATGCAGCGCTTCGCGCAATGGGTCCAGGACCACCAGCAGGACATCGTCAAATGGGTTGACTCCGCGGTGAAGTCGCTGGGCGAGCTCATCGACATGCTTAATTCTGGCGCCGAAGCCCTGGGCGGATGGAAGAATGTTCTGATTGCCCTGCTGGGCCTGAAGATCGCCTCCTATACCGCCAGCCTGCTTTCTATGGGCGCGGCTCTGGCCGGCGTGGGCAAGTCCCTGGGCCTGATCGGCACCCTGGGCGGCGCTGCGCTGCGCGTACTCGGCCCGCTGGGATTGCTGCTGCACAGCGGCGATCTGAACAGCGGCGAGCAGGAGGAGCTGGACTGGCGCCGTGCGCATCCCAACCCTGTCGGCGCGCAGGCCGGCGAAAGCGCGGCCAAGGACGCTAGGACCGCTGGAATCATTGATTCTCTGGTCAAGAAGGGATGGACCAAGGAGCAGGCCGCCGGCATCGCCGCCAACCTGTGGCAGGAAAGCAAGTTTGATCCGAGCGCGGTGGGCGACGGCGGAAAGGCCTACGGCATTGCGCAATGGCATCCTGACCGCCAGGCGGCTTTCAAGCGGCTGTTCAAGAAGGACATCCAGGGATCGACGCTGGAAGAGCAGTTGATGTTCCTGACCTACGAAATGAATCAGGGCAACGAGCAGCAGGCCGGCGACAAGGTCCGCGCCGCGCGCACGGCCGCCGAAGCCGCCGCTACGGTCTCCCGCTACTACGAACGCCCGCGCGACACCGAGGCCGAAGCCTCCAAGCGCGCCGCCGCTGCCATGCAGATCGACTTAGCATATGGCGCGCGCAATGCGGCCGCCACCGGTGCCATGCCGGCCGGCGCCGCAGCTTCGGCATCCAGTGCCGCGCCCGCGCCCACCACCAACACCAGCACCAGCGAAACCCATATCGGCCAGGTCACGGTCAACACCAAGGCCACGGATGCCCAAGGTATCGCGCGCGATCTGGCGACCGAAATGCAGCGCTATTCCATGGCATCGCAGGCAAACACAGGGCTTTCTTAAATGGCAAATCCAGCATTGGACGTCCCGGAATATCCAGACGTGCCGGATGCGCCTGGCGTGCCGCCGCTGGTGCGCAATCCGGAAATCACCGGGCAGCCGACGAATGAGGTTCTGATCCGTGAGGATGGAGTACAGGCGCCGGCGTATGTGCCGGCCGTCTGGGGTATTTTTGACCAGTCTGGCCTGGAAGTCCTGCAGCCAGACTCGGTGCTTGGCATACGTTACCGCGACGCTTCGCGCATCGTTGACTATCCGCTGGAGCAGGGCTCTTTCGAGTCCTACAACAAGGTGGCCAACCCGTTCGACGTCGCCGTGAGCATTTCTGTCGGCGGCAGCCTGGAGCGCCGTGAGGGCTTCTTGCGAGACCTGAAGTTCTGGAAGGATTCGCTGGACCTGCTGAACGTGGTCACGCCGGAATCTACGTTTCAGAACTGCAACATTGAGGCGTATGACTATCAACGGACCTCGCGCAATGGCGTATCGCTGATCGTCATTGAGATCTACTTCCGGGAAGTGCGGACGACTGCTGTTGCCGCGTTCTCCAATGTGCAGTCCGAGAGTGCGCAGGATGACCAAAAACAAGGCCAGGTTCAAGCTACGGAGCCTACCCCAGGCGTAAAGGTTATCACTGTGCAATCAGATGGTTTATTCCAATGAAAACTGTCCCTCTTTCCGCTGTTCCGTCGCAGACGCTGAACGTCATTCTTGGCGGCCAGAATTGCACGCTGAAGGTGTTCCAGAAGTCAACAGGCGTCTTTGTTGACGTGAGTGTGAACAATGCGCCCATCGTGCAGGGCGTCATTGGCCTGGATCGGGTCAGGATTGTGCGCTATGCGTATCGCGGCTTCATCGGCGATCTGGCATTCATTGACACCCAGGGCAAGAACGATCCCGATTACAAGGGATTCGGCACCCGATATTTCCTCATGTACTTGGAAGCTTCTGACCTATGACCTTCGTAAAACGTCGCATTGATGTGACGATCACGCTGGGCTCCGGCCAGTTCGGTGAGGAAAAGGGCGATACGGTCACGCTGACGGGATACCGGGTGGTAGCCGATATGGCCGCCATCGGGGGCGATGCCCAAGGCCAGCTGCAATTGCAGATCTTCGGAATGCCGATGGACCTCATGAACCGGCTGACGACCATCGGGCCTGTGATGACGGAAATACGCGGCAAGAATTCCATCTTGGTCGCCGCCGGCGACGAGGGAAGCGAGTTGAGCGTTTTGTTTGAGGGGACGATTGACCAGGCCTACGCCAACTTCCAGACGATGCCGGATGTGGTTTTCAACATCTCGGCGCTGTCGGCGCTGACCCAAGCCGTCAAGCCTGTCGGTGCCAAGAGCTACAAGGGGTCAACCGACGTCGCCGGGGTCATGAAGACCCTGGCCGATGAAATGGGCTTCGCATTCGAAAACAACGGAGTCGATGTGCGGCTGAATAGCCCGTATTTCCCTGGAACGTCGCTGCAGCAGGTCAAGCTTTGCGCCCGCGCGGCCGGGATCAACTACACCACCGACCGCGGCGTGCTGGCTATCTGGCCGCAGGGTGGCGCGCGCGGCGGAGATATCCCGCTGATCGCTTTTGATACGGGGCTGGTCGGATATCCGGCGTTCTCCAGCAATGGCCTGGTAGTCACCACGCTGTACATCCCATCGGTGAAGCAGGGCGGTCAGGTGGACATTGAAAGCACTCTAACTGTCGCATCTGGCCGGTGGAACGTTTTCAGCGTGATCCATTCGCTTGCCATTGAGCGCGTCGGCGGTCCCTGGTTCACCCAAATTGCATGCTACCGGGCACCAACATGAACCAGTTCGGATACAAGGGACAGCAGGGGCCAAATTCCTCGGCCGGCGACTTCAACCTGCAGCAGTTCATGATTCGCCAAGTGCTGGGCGAGGCATCGACATCAACCATCGTTCAAGTGGTGGGCGTGACGAATGCCGGCGGCCTAGTGCCGGTCGGCTTCGTTGATGTGGTTCCGCTGGTGGCGCAGGTTGACGGGTACGGCAACGCCACGCCGCACGGCACCATTTTTGGGCTTCCCTATTCACGGCTGCAAGGTGGCAGCGATGCTGTGATTCTTGACCCCAAGGTTGGGGATCTGGGAATCGCTATCTTTGCGGACAGGGACATATCGGCAGTCAAGGCCACCAAAGCGGCCGCGACGCCGGGCTCAAAGCGCCGCTTTGACATGGCGGATGGCATGTACATCGGTGGCCTGCTAAATGGGGCGCCAAGCCAATATGTGCAGTTCACCGCCGGCGGCATCAATGTGGTATCGCCGCAGAAGATCACGCTTTCCGCCCCACAGGTTGAAATTGACGCATCAACGTCGCTGACCGTGAACTCCCCACAGTCGAACTTCAGTGGCATGGTCATCATTCAAGGGCTCCTGTCCTTCCTGGCCGGTATATCCGGCAGTGGAGGAGGAACGACCACAGGAACTATCACCGGCGTCATGCGATTCATTGGATCGGTGTTTGCCAATGGCAAGCACATTGACGATACGCATACCCACACCACCACCACGGCCGGCAACCCAACCAGCTCAGTGAACTGATGAAAACGCTTCTTCTTGATCAGACCTTGTGGGATCTGTGCAAGGACGCCAGCGGCAATATTGCCCTGGCATCCGAGCCTTATTCCATAGCGCAGGACGTGGCCAGTGCAGTTCGCCTGTTCCAGGCCGAACTCTGGTACGACACCAGCAAGGGCATCCCGTATTTCCAAAAGGTGCTGGGCCAGCGCCCTTCGCTGCAGTTCTACAAGCAGCAGATCATCAACGCGGCGCAGACCGTCCCTGGCGTGTCCCAGGTGCGCGTGCTGTTCGCGGAATTCACCGGCCGCAAGCTGACCGGCCAGATTCAAATCATCGACACCGCAGGGAATACTCAAAATGTCAACTTCTAGCGTTCCGTCGATTGTCTTCTCGGATACAGGGCCGGTTGCGCCATCCGAATCTGCGATCTTGGCCGGTGTGCAGGCCGATACCAATGCTGCCTTCGGCGGCAACCTAAATCCCGCACTGGAGACCCCACAGGGCCAGTTGAATAGCAGCGAGACGGCTGTCATCGGCGACAAGAACAATGAAATCCTGTTCCTGGCCAACCAGATGGACCCGAACTTTGCTTCTGGTCGCTGGCAGGATGCGCTGGGGGCTATCTATTTCATCAACCGTAACCCAGCGCTGCCAACCGTCGTCACCGCGACGTGCACCGGCTTGACCGGAACGACGATCCCTGTCGGCGCACAGGCTAAGGCCAGCGATGGAAATATCTACGTCTGCACTCAGGCAGGCCAGATCCCAGCTGGTGGAAGCATCAACCTGCAATTCGCATGCGCTACCAACGGGCCTATTGCCTGCCCGGTGAACTCGCTGAATGCGATTTATCAGAGCATTCCTGGATGGGATTCGATCAACAATGCGGCAGATGGTACTGTTGGTGCCAACGTAGAAAGCCGCGCTGATTTCGAGTATCGCCGCAAGCAGTCGGTCGCGATCAACGGCGTCAACTCGGTCCAGGCAATCTACGCGCGCGTCTTCAACGTGGCCAACGTGCTGGACGCCTACGTAGTGGACAACCCGCTTGGGACGTCGGCCGTCGTCGGTGGCGTTACCCTAGTCAAGAATTCGTTGTATGTGGCAGTGACCGGCGGCGCAGTTGCCGATATTGCCCATGCCATCTGGGGCAAGAAGTCGCTCGGATGCAACTACAACGGAAATACCACCTACGCAGTGATTGATACCAGCGGATATTCGATCCCATATCCCACATATCAGGTCACCTTTCAGATTCCCACTGCACTTCCGATCTTCTTCGCTGTGCAGATCGCCAACAATGCTTCTCTGCCGGCCAACATCGTGTCTCTGGTGCAGCAGGCAATCATTGGCGCCTTTAACGGGACTGATGGCGGCCAGCGCGCGCGCATCGGTGGAACGCTATTCGCCAGCCGCTACTATGGTCCGGTCATCGCAGTGAATCAGTTTGTCTCGATCTTGTCTTTGAAACTCGGCACGACTGTGTCGCCGACGCTGGACAGCTATACGCCCAACATTGACCGGCAGCCGACTATCTCGGCGGCGAACATTGCTGTGACTTTGGTGTAAGCGATGAAGAACTTCCAGCAGACGATTATTTCGCAATACGCGAATTCGCCAACGTTGGTGCAGCTGATCACCAACATGAACGATCACATCTCGCCCGACGCGGACATTGATGCGCTTTACGATGCGGTTTTCAACGTGCGGACCGCCAAGGGATATGGTCTGGATATCTGGGGGCGGATCGTTGGCGTCTCCCGGTATCTGATGATTCCCGCGAACCCTCCGCAAATTGGCTTCAACAATGGGCCTGGAGTCCCGTTCAATCAAGCACCGTTCAATGGCGGTATTCCTTCGACGCAAACATACCGCCTGGAGGATGAAGCGTTCCGCACGCTGATCTTTGCAAAAGCATTGGCCAATATTTCCGACTGTACAGCACCAAGCATCAACCGGCTTTTGAGCAATATGTTTGCCGGTCGAGGCCGGTGTTATGTGGCTGATACTGGCGATATGACATTGCGCTATGTTTTTGAATTCTCTCTGCTGCCGTATGAGCAGGCCATCATTTTGAGTTCGGGAATATTCCCACGGCCGGCCGGTGTTTTGGCATATGCGCAGCAAGTAAATGCCGGAAGCACTTTCGCTTTCAATGGAGGAAGCGGCCAACCGTTTGGCCAAGGAGTTTTCAACACCACGTCAAATCTTTTGCCCGCCAGTTAAAAATCACATCCTCAACACAAGCCGCCTTTTTGGGCGGCTTTTTTATTTTCTGGAATCCATATGCAACTCAGCAGCATCCCCGCAAAAATTGCGGCGATTTTTGCCGCCTCTGCGCCGACCGGATACAAGAACACGATTCCATTGACGCAGGCAGGAATCTCGCAGCCAGGACAAGCTTCTTTTGACGTTGGGTTCCCCAGCGTGACCATGCAGCCAGCGTCTGCTGGCGGCATCAACCCGTATGGCCAGGACTTCAATGGTCTTGCATATGCCTTGACTGGGCCTCTCCAGTGGCTGTGCGCCGGAGGAACCTTCCCATTCGATTCCGCATTTGCCACGTCGGTAGGCGGCTATCCCAAGGGCGCCATTCTTCAGAACGCCAACGGAGACGGGTATTGGCTGAATCTGGCTGACAACAACACTGCCAATCCTGATACTGGCGGAGCCAATTGGGTTCCACTGGATGGGTACGGTGTGGCCGCCGTCACCGGGCTTACCAATTCGAACGTTACCCTGACACCGGCCCAATATGCGAAGAGGGCGATTACGCTGGCCGGGACGCTGACTGGGAATGTGCAAATCATTTTCCCGACTCTTCAGCAGCAATGGCTCGTGGTCAACAACACCACCGGAAGTTTCACGGTAACTTGCAAGACTGCTTCAGGAACAGGTTCTGCTGTACCGCAAGGAGGTCTGCAGGCCTTCTGGGGGGATGGTACGAACCTAAATCAAGGCGCAGGTGACGCACGCTATCAATTAGCCGGGGCAACGTCGCAAGCGGCCATTCAAGGCGCATCAAAAAACCTAGTTGTCAGCACTACCGGCACCAGCGCACCGGTTACTGTCACAGCAGATGAAATCACCGTCGAGAGTGCTGCTAATGCCTATCAGACGCTGCGCGCTGTAAGCGTGACGCCGTCACTAGCAGCATCTGGGGCGAATGGCCTAGATACAGGGACGAGCGCAGCAAACACCTGGTATTCGGTCTGGGTCATCTGGAATGGTACGACTACTGCAGGCCTGCTTTCCCTGTCGTCTACGGCGCCGACGATGCCTTCCGGCTACACCTATAAGGCCCGGGTCGGCTGGGTGCGTTCGGACGGCACGGCCAACAAATATCCGCTGCGCACAATTCAGTACGGCCGTGGGGTTGACTACATTCCCGCCACTGGAACAAACGTGACCATCTTGCCGAGTCCGGCAAGTGGGGCGGCCGGCACTTATCTGGGGACGCCTGTCTCGGTGGCCTGGGCGAACTATGCGCCGCCTACTGCGGTACGTCTGAAGGTTCAGCTCTACACCGGCCCTGGTATCGGCGCGCAGGTTACGAGCGGTCCAATCGTGACTGGCGGATCTGGTTTCCAAGGGATCAGTTCCAACATCAACGTGACCCCAGGCACCGTGGTGCAGATGGCCAATATTCCTATTGAAAGCAGCAACATTTACTACGCATCGCAAGGCGCTGCTGCAGCGCTTTACATCGCCGGATGGGAGGACAACCTGTGAGCTATGCAATTCGCAAAGATGGGCAAGGATGGCGCGCTGTGAGCGGCCCGGAAGATTGCCATGAAGATGAAACGTGGCAGGAGGACCAACCCGAGCCGGTCGCGGTCCCCGAGCCCGTAGCGCAAGACCCGGTTGAAAAGCTGCGCGTGTTCCTCGCCGCAAATCCTGATGTCGCAAAACTTCTGAAAGTCTGATATGACCCTTGCTGTACCTGCAACCATTACCTTCGAAAGCCTGCCTACTGGTTCAGGATCGAACCGCCTGAATCTTTTCAAGCCGAATCCTTGGCTTCCAATTTTCAGGAAAACGACCGGTGGCGGCATCGTGGTTCGCGCCGGCGTAGAGGTTGACCGCCCGGACGGGAGTACCGCCGTTTTCTCGGTCGATACTACCGTCGCGCTGCCAACGCTGGTAGGTGGTACGGACTATCGGATTGCTTTGCTGGCAGACGGAAGCGCGCAAGCATATTCCTATGGCGACGCACTGCCATCGGGGGCAATCGAGATTGGCGGCTTTCACTATCTGCCTGGAGGATACCCGACCGGCTTTGACCAGGGGGGCACTACGTCGGCCACGGTGCTGGAGTGGTCGTTCTGGGACCTGAATTTCCGTCCTGCTTGCCTTGACCCGCGCGGCATGACCCGCATCGGAAATTCCGGCGTCTGGGTGGACATTTATTTCCAGGGCGACAGCTCCTGCGCCGACGGGGTCAGCCGCAACAACGACCCCATACTGACCGGAACGAACCCGCCGAAAGTACCGGCAGACTACGGTGGCAACGGCATCGCCAAATACGCCGGCTTCAACTGGTGGGAAGCCAATGAGCACGTGCGCCAGTGGGGGAAGCGGCTGCCCAGCTACGCAGAAATGTGCGCAGCGGCGTTCGGCACGAACGAGCAAGATGGGCGCGGGACGCATCCCGTCAAAACCGGTTTGAACACGGCGAATTCGAGCCCGTCCACTGACGCCAATTTCACCAGTAAATGGGGCCTGATCCAATCTACTGGCGTCCTGTGGACGTGGAATGCGGATCTGTCCTACTGGCCTGGCACTCAGACATCCAACTCATGGGGGTGGGAAGCTTACGATGTAACTGGTGGCCGAGGTAAGGCGATCTTGCCAAACAATATGGGCCTGACAGCTGTTATGTCCGGCGGCCAGAACGCTTACCAGCTCACCACAAGCCCGACCGGAGTTGGGGCGGTTTCAGGTTCGCGCGCCGTCGAGACCATCGAGAAGCCGTGGGACAACAGCGCCAACATTGGCGTGCGCGGGGCTTGCGCTCATTACTGCAAGCTGTAACGGCATTGCTTAATCCGGCCCGCCAAGCGCGGGCCTCTTCATTTTTGGGGGACCAATGCCGGAACCAACTACCAGCGCGGCGGCAGGATACGCCGTTTCAATCGGCACCGTGACTCTGACGGGCGCATTTCTTGGCCTGCAATATGACCTGCTGCTGGCCGGAATCTTCGGGGGCTGCGTGGCCCTTTCTTTCACGCGCCAGACGCCACTGCTGCGCATGGCCATCACGCTGATCACCAGCGCACTGGTCGCGGCCTACGGGGGGCCCGTAGCCATGGCATGGGCGGCGCAGTCGTCTTTCTTTGAGTGGACGGCCAAGATTCCAGAGCAAATGCGTTTTTTCAGCGCATTCGCTATCGGGGTGTGCTCGCAGACCCTGGTCCCGCTGGTGTTGCAGCAACTACAAAAACGCTATGGGGGAGGTATTTCTGACAAGGAGATGCCTCAATGACGAACCACTATCTGTTGATCATCAATCTCGTGGCCGCTGTCCTGGTCCTGGCGCGGGCGGTCTGCGCGCTAAACGAGATGACGCCCGGTCCCGAGCACCACCTTGACCGGCTCTTTGGCTCAGTGCTGGCCACCGGGGCCTTCGGCGTGCTGCTCGGGCCGCTCTACGGATACACGTCGCCGCACATGGCCGAGGTGGCCATGAACACCGGCCTGGCCGGAATTTATGCATTCCCCTGGCTGTATGTGATGGCGCGCCAGCGCCTATGGAGAAAATCGAATGGATAACCGCAAGGCATTTCTCGACACCCTGGCCTTTAGCGAGATCGGCGCTGCGCTGCTGAAGGTCTCGGACAACGGCTACAACGTCATCGTGGGCTCCACGCCGTTGAAACCGATCCTGTTCGACAGCTACGCCGACCACCCACGGCGCCTGATCGCGCTCAATCCGACACTATCCTCGACCGCTGCCGGCCGCTATCAACTGCTCGCTCGCTGGTTCGATGCCTACAAGAAGCAGCTCAACCTGCCTGACTTCTCGCCGGAGAGCCAGGATATCATCGCGCTCCAGCAGATCAAGGAGCAGGGAGCCCTCGCTGACATCGATGCTGGGCGCTTCGATATCGCTGTTAGCAAGGTCCGGAAGATCTGGGCATCGCTGCCGGGCGCGGGCTATGGCCAGCGCGAGAACAAGTTGGAGATCCTGCGCGCCCAGTTCAAGCTGGCCGGCGGGATGCTGGCATGAGCATCCTGGGCCTGTTGCGCATCGTCCCATCCTGGTGCTACTGGCTGCTGGCCCTAGTGGCGCTGTGCCTGGGCTGCGAGATGCACGGCGCCGGCCGTGTGCAGGCGAAGTTGGACCTGCAGGAGGCAAGCAGGAAAGCTGCGGAAGCGCAGGCGGTGAAAAGCCGCGAGGCTGAAAACCAAGCTTTGAAGGCGCAGTTCGCGGCCGACAGGGCTCTCATGAAGAAAGACTACGATGCGAAACTTTCTGACTATGCTGATCGCCTTGCTCGTTCTGAGCGCCTGCGCCTCGGCGCCGCCTGGTGCGACGGAGCAACTCCCGGAGCGGGAGCGATTTCAGGCCCCGCCGGAAGCAATGCGACCGATCCCAACGCTGGAATGGTTGGAGCAGACCTTCAACGAGCTATTGACCGCTTCAAAGAGCGCATTGCGGCCGGGCTCGAAACTGGACGACTTGCTCAACAAGTGATCATTAAGAATGGCCTGGCACCAGCGCAGTGACCTATACCCCGAGCTTCCCGCATGGAGGCTCGGGGGATTTTTTCGTTTAGTGGCATATAATTTAAGTTTTCTCGAGAGAAAGCATGCGAATATTTGCTATCGTGCTACTGTTCTTTGTCGGTGGCGCGCACGCCGCAGATATCAAGCTGGCAAAGACCTGGAGCGGCGATGCATACGGATATGTGCCGCAACCCCGGCCTGGTCCTCTGGCACTTTTCTTCACCACAGGAATCAAGGAATCTCTCACCGGAGCATTCACGACGGTCAGCGAAGACCTGCGGAAAGCCGGGTACGTGATCGCATCGATGGATGTGCCATGCCACGGACGAGATACCCCAAAGCCATTTTCTCGCGGCGAGGTGAGGTTCAGGGATGCAATTGGTCTGAATAGCGAAACCCCGGTATTGCTAGATTGTTGGGCTGCCAGATCAGTAGGCTACGACATGTTTTCTGGCTATATCAAAGCCGTTTCCCGCGTCATCACAGATATTCAGCGGAAGAAGATTGCCGCGCCTGGCCGCGTTATAGTGGTGGGCGTTAGCAGAGGCGGCTATATTGCCCTGCGCCTCGCCGCCGATCCTCGCATAACTGATATCGTGGCCCTGGCGCCAGTGACGAACCTGCAGACGCTTGAGGAATTTTCGAAGTATCAGGTTGACCAGTCAGTTTATGGTCTTGATGGCCTGGCTACAGCGTTGACGACGAAGCGGACATTCTTCCAGATCGGCTCCAATGATGACCGGGTGGGGACGCTGGATGTGCTTCGCCTGGTCACAGAGATTAAGCACCGCGCCGCCGCGAACCCTGTTGACATGACACTGATCATGACGCCGGTTGATGGCCACCGGTCATCGGAGCATGAAAGGGCGGCCCGTTGGGTTCTTGGGAATGCATCAGCGTCCGGCCAGCAGATGGCCGCGCCGAAATGAAAACCTACCACGCTGCCCTTGTAAACCGCGCAAGGGCGGCGTAAACTTCAAGCACGCATCAATAGGCGCGACTCTTTTTCCTGAGTAGACAGGAACTGATCGGGACTGCCAAGGAGTCGCCCCTATTGGTGTTGTGCATCAATACGCATAGGCATGGACTGTAAATCTGCGTCTGCGAGCGGCAGCAGGCTTTATGCCTATCCGTATTGGTGAATGTGCAGGCTGATGCACCTTGAACATCATTTGGGCTTCGCGCCGATTTGTCGGTTGCTGGCATAGCCTTATGAATGCCGGAGATCAGCGCCGGCCACCAATAACCAATTGACGAATGCCTCCGTCGAATTTAGGCGTGAACTGCACTGATAAAAGGTTGTGTGCCGTCAATAGTCCCCGACTTCGGCTGGGGATTTTCTTTTGCGTGACTTTGAATTTTTTTCCTGCGTGGATTTTGCGTGAGTGTCCCACGCACTTCTATGCATTTCACTGCAAATGACACGCAACGGGCATCGCTAAGTCATTGTTTTATATAGACGCGAAAGCAGTAAATCGGCCTCATAACCCGAAGGTCGTAGGTTCAAATCCTGCCCCCGCAACCAGATATCGAGAAACCGTTACTAGCTTTGGCTGGTAGCGGTTTTTTGCTTTTCGGGGTGTGATCGTTCGGTGAGCCATCGCAGTTGGCGTGGACGTGGCGTGATGACAACTGCCCCATTCTCTAACTGGCTTCAAATTACCGACGCAGGTCACCATCGACGCGGCTAGTGCAGCCGCCGCCACAACTGCCGGCGCTGGGGATCGAGAAGCGCGAGCCGACCTTTTGCCAGCGGCTGCTGATGTTCTTCTCGATTTCGCCCGAGAAGGCGATGATATCGTGCGGGACCTCAATGCCTGCACCGACAAGTACCACCGTGCAGAGCAAATGATGCGAGAAGCAGGAAAGCAGTAAGAGTAGAGCGCCCGGTCGGTTGCTGTAACAAGCGGACCGGGCCTCAATCTACTGAGTAGGCAGTGAATCAAGCAAGGGCCTATCAGCCGCGTGAGGCGAGAGGGGGGGGCTACCACAATAAGAAAGGTTCACCGTGGCAACACCAACCCTATCATTCCTTGGCTCGGCAGAAAGCACCGTATCGCCGATATCATCATTCCTCGCTTTCGCGCGTATAGCTGAGGCTTTGCAGCGTGCCGCCAAAATGTACTTTTGACTCTAATTTTTTGAGCCAAAAAAATGATCCAGATAGTTATCCCGTTTCCTCCAGACGGTGTTGGAGAGTTTATGCATAGGTTCTTTTGTCGTCCGGGTCCTTCGGGTTGTAATGACTATTGGCAAGCAGTTTGATCGACACGATGTACCCGGCCAGCAGCTTCAACGCCTCGCCGCTCTTGCGAAAGCCGATGTTGACAGACTTGTAGGTAAGCCCCTTCTTTTTCTTGGGACTTTCCTGCTTGAGCGTGATCGCCGAGGGGTTGTCCTTCTTTCCCTTTTTCAGAGCCCTGTTGTGCGGCACTTCAGTGTCGCCCTGCAATGTGGCGTATTCGGGGTTGTAGATGAGATTCTCCCGCGCGCTGTTCTTCACCAGGATTTCCACGAGGTGGCTACGCTTTCCTTTTTTACTCATACTCTCCACCACATACGCCTTGTTGGGTGCGAACATTTTCTCGGCATGACTGCTCTTTTCCCCGTCCTCCTCGCCCTCCTTGCTCTCCTCGCCCTCCTTGTCCTCCTTGAACTTGAACTCGGGTATCCCCGTCTTTTTGATCGTGTCCAGCAAGCCCACAAACTCTCCCTCTTCCATGCTGCGGAAGAGCGCGAAATAGTCACCGCGGCTTTCGGCGCTGACTGGGGCGCCAAAGATCTGTGTATCGCCGACCAGCTTAGTTATCGACGAAGCCGAACCGCCCATCACTTCCTGTTCCTTGACGTCATCCTGCTCCGAGCTATCGAGCAGCGTCTCTTCGTCCTGCTCCAAGCTCTCGAGCAGCGTCTCTTCATCCTGCTCCAAGCTCTCGAGCAGCGTCTCTTCATCCTGCTCCAAGCTCTCGAGCAGCGCATCTAATAGTTGGTCCGCGCTGTCAAACTTCGCGTTGATGCGGTCAAGGTGTTTCAGTTCATTGATGATGTGGGATTCGAACTCTCGGGATTCCACGACGAGTTCGCGTACCTTGGGGTAGATCAGGGCCAGGTAAGCCTCGTGCCACCCGACGGGGTTAACCCTTGCGCCCGGGACCGAAATCTTCCGTTGGGCGGGGGCGCTGTCCTTTGGCAGGAGACCGGCGAAACGCTGTGTTACTACGCCTGCTGCGCGTTCCTCTGCCACTGGGCTCCGTGCAACGTGGCCGCCCTCAAACTGCACGGCTCTCTCGCCCATCATGTCGGCCTCGTTCTCCAGTGAAGGATCATCGTTGACCGCGCCCGCCTTCATCTGCAAAGTAGGCCGAACCCGGCCCTGAGCTTGCTGTACTAAATGCCAAGCCTCATGCGGCAAATGCTTTTCTTGGCCAGCCCCCAGATGAATCTCATCGCCCTGGGCATAAGCATGCGCCCGTAACTGCGCCGGCTTATCCGAGTTGTAGTGCACTTTGACGTGATCCATGCTCATGCCAGAAAGCGATTCAATGCCAGACTTGAGAGCGTCGGGAAGGCCAATCTTGTTCTCTTTCATTTGCGCAGGGCGGCTGTCTGCGATTGACTTTAATTGCCGCGCTTGCTGCGTACTCGGCCTGTTGTCAGCTAAGGCGTTGAGGCATTGCAGCCGCACCGCTTCAGGACGATTATCTACAAGCTGTAAGGTGCTGAGGCTATTGCTTTTGTTCTGAGCAACATTATTGGAAGATGATTGCTTGTCCTTCCTTTGAAATTCGCTTTCGTAGCTCAATTTCCGCTCCTTTTTATATTTGTCGAAAGTGCAAGAAATCATTCGCAATGTCTAAATTGGCGTCTCAACTCTAACATTAAATGTACGTTGAGAGATTTTCGAAGTCGGCAGTTGAATGTGAAATTGAGTTTCGGATATTCGCCCTGATGTTTGCCGTCAGATTTACTTAATTCTGAAGGGGAGATAACGGACAAATCCCGCCCCCTCGTCCATCAAGCTCTTCAGACTTATTCGCGGTGTGTTTTGGTCACTGGGCGTTTGCTTTCCCGAAGTAAGTTTTCCCGGTGTGCATCAGAGCCTTCGCTTATATAGAGCTCGTGCTTGCACCACTTGCTCCCGCCAAAGCAGATATAATATTTCCACGTGGAATTATTGGGGGGCTTTATGATCAGTACATCTGTATGTGCAAGCATAGCGATAGCTTCTATTTTTCTGTTGTCTGGATGCGCAGCTCCCAAGCCGCCTGAGTATTATTCAATGCCTGATCCACGCCAGCCTTCCGCGCTGCTTAGGATTGATAGTATTTCGAATTACGGCTGGTCAGTAGAGCGGATGGAAGCAGATTGTGATCAAAATGGGGATGCTCACAATGTGAAGAGCACCTATCTTGCAGATTATGTTCCGCAGCAGCGTTATTCCAGTCGCAGGCCAACGCCAACGGCGGTTCAGGAGGTTTCCCTGCCGGCAGGGTTGGCAAGTTTTTTCACTTACTACAGCGTCGGCGACAAAACCTGCCATATCAACTTTGACAGTTTCCTGACGGCAGGAAGAAAATATGAGATGGTTTTGCGGGTCGTGAAACGGGGCGTTTTGGAACCGGCTCAGTGCATTCCATCTATCATTGATCTGGACACCAAGGAACCTGCGCCTTTAATGAGCAATAAGTCGGGTAAGTTCCTAATGACGGCTTCCTGTAAGCGTCGGAACCTGATGAAAAATCTGGATTTCCCAGCAGTCGTACCGCCTCCCCAATGACGATGAGTCGGCTACAGCTATTTTCAAATCAGATCAGCTAAGCCGCATAGACTAAAACATGCAACGCCGCCGAGATTTTGCAGCTTTCAGCAGTGAATTGATGAGGCTCGTGGATCCCTGAACAATTTAGCGAGTTCATCCTTTTAATGTCCGTGATCGGAGGCAGAAGCGGCCCCCCTTACTTTGGTTACTCTCAGGCTGTAGGCCTTGTTCAGCTAATTCTGAAGGGTAGATAACGGACAAATCCTGCCTCCGCAACCAAATATAGAAAAACCGTTACTAGCTTTGCTGGTAGCGGTTTTTTGCTCTTCGGGGTGTGATCGTCCAGTGAGTCCGGTGATCCATCGCCGCCAGAGTGGGCGCGGCTCGCCGGACGGCATCAGCTATCGATCCGAAAAGCGAGGGAGTAAATCCTGATCGGCAAGGCGAATCGCAATAGCATTTGCCGCCTTGATATGCTCCTTGTTTTTTGCAGAGAACGTTTCGTTCGGAACGCCGACGACGATTGTTCCTTTCTGCTTCTGGTCTTTTTCCAAGAGATAGATTCCGCTGGCTTCATCGATTCTCTGATTAAAACGCACTCAATAAGCGCCTCGCCTCTCCCAGCAGCCTCTTGGCTGGATGTTCTCGACCATGCACCTTGTCCGCGAGCTCGCGCAGCGCTGACTGGATCTTGGGCTTGTATTGCAAAAACTCCCTATCGGGAATAAACGGTGCGTTCTCCCTGATGACGGCATCGGACAATGTGATCGTCGGCGAAGTGCTTACCACGCTCATTTTCAGTGACGCCGCGACCTGCCTTAACTGTTTCGCACAGCGGGTTCCTCCATGACCGCCATAGGTGACGATGGCAGTGGGCTTGTCGCGCCATTCGTGATACAGGTGGTCCAGTGAGTTCTTCAAGACGGCGGGATATCCCCAGTTGTATTGCGGTGTAACGAACACCACTGCTGCCGCGCTCGCCACTTTCCCGCTCCACGCACGCGTATGTTCTCTTCGATAGGGAGTACGCAAGGCTGGTAGCCCGTCCTCATCGTCCATGGGCAAGTGCCAGTTGCACAAGTCGATGATTTCATAAGAAAGATCGGTGCATCCTTTGCCAATTTCTGCAACCCACTTGGTTATTGCAGGGCAATTTCGCCCCATACGTGTGCTTCCCATGATCAAAAGTACATCTTTACTCTGTTGCATCTCTTGCTCCACTATCCGTGTAGAATACATGAATGTTAGTTTGACAGCGAGGAAAAGTAAAGCATGTATGATGCACGTGATGTTGACACCATCGCATCCGCGATGATCGAGCTAACCGGATTCCTGAACAGCCCCCGACAGGATGAGGTGCTACTGCGCAAAGCGGGTGTCGCTCTTGATCGCGCCCTCTTTCCTGTGTTAGTTCGTTTGCATGCAGGTGGAACGATGGGTGTTGCCCAGTTGGCGGAGCACGTTGGGCGCGATCCATCCACGATCAGTCGCCAATTAGCAAAGCTGGAGCAGATGGGGTTGGTTGACCGTCCTGTGAGTGAAAACGACATGCGTGTGCGCGCTGCTCGGGTAACGATAGCTGGCGCCCGCACCATCGAGGCCATCTCTAAGGCGAGAAGAGAAGTTCTGGGTGAATTGATTCAGGGATGGTCGATAGCGGAACGACGGCTGTTCCCGGAGCTCCTGCAACGGCTTGCGGCTTCACTCAAAAAGCTTCAACAGGGATGATATGTTGCAAGCAAATTCAGCGACTGCTTTCGGCTTGAAGAGGACCTTTTATGCTTAAAATGTTCCTCATGTAAAAGAGATGCCAGTCTCTTTTCAGCTTAGTCTAAAGGTTAGATAACGGTCAAATCCTGCCCCACGCCCATCTACCCCGCCGGATTATTGCCGTATGCATGGCCCGATTCCACATCGGTTGCCCCATTACTTCTTTGAGCTAAGATTTCCGGTATCGGCCAATTTCAGGACGCTTGGTTTTACGTCCATCCTCGGTCAATTTACATGCACTTATGTCATATGCAATTCGGCTGGTAACACCATCCTGTAACGTTCCTTTGTTTATAGGCTGATATGGCTACACTTATCTGGCAGGCGCCGATGTGTTATTTCTCCGCAGGGGATGAAGCAGCATTTTTCTCATGGTTACAATCTATTGCTGGAGTAGTTTCCGTGAAAGGTTATGGTAAGGAACTACATATCCGCCTTCGCTCCACAAGACTATCCACTCAGAGCCTTCGTGAACTGCTTGCTCTTTATACGCGTTATCAGGGCAACCTGAGCGAGCTTGCTCAGTTCGTAAATAACACTAATTCTTCTTGGTTTGCTGCCGCCGACGCCCCATGGCATTCGGGAGTGTTCGGTTCAACCTCAAGATGCCCTGCGGACGAACCAGCTCTTGCCTTGGATGACCGGCGTTTGAGCCACCGGAATTGATCAGAAAATGTATACCCTCCTTCGGCCAGAGGCGGGCGCTCCTAGCAATTTTTTAGCTAATTCTGAAGGGTAGATAACGGACAAATCCCGCCCCTTCGTCCATCAACTACTCAGGATAATTTTCTGGCTGTTTATCCAGGTTTCGAGACTGTTCATTCCTGCGAGACTCCTCTTCGGCTAAGATGTCCGCAATCGGCCAGAAGGTGATCGGCACCAAATGCGAGAGAAACATTGTTTTCCAAGTACATACCAACCATACCCTCGTCTGGGATGGCGAAATGGGCTTTGACCAATGTCGTTGGTATTGGCCTTTATTTGGCGCTCGCTTCTCAACTTTGGCCCGCCAGTGGCGAGGAAAATACTCCGGGAGGCCCAGGAGACGCTTTTTTCTACCTCTTCGTCATTGGACCGCTCTTGCTGTTTTTTCTGGCGACCAATGTGGTGATGCTCTGTCGGATTATTCTGCGTTCAGTCGCACGAAGGTCATCTCTGGGGCTCTGGATCCTGATGGCACTGCTTTGGATTACGGCGGTTCTGATCGATCACAGTCAAGCTGTGCATCTGATCTCACTTGATTATTTGTAAGTGTGAATGTCCGCAATCGACCAGAAGCCGACGTTCAACATGCCGGAATTTCTATTTATAAGCGGTACTATTTACCGGGGTAGGGTCAAATCCAATTGTCTTGATAAGGGCGCTGGCGGATCGGGGTTCTATAGCAGAGATGCCAATTTAAATAAGCAGAGAGGAATTCGCATGCTCAAGAAGTACGGGGATTGGGCTGCTTTTTATATTGCATGGGCAATTATCTTCTTCGCTCCTGAAATAGCGGAGATAACATTGTGGTCCTACCGCAATCTACTTGGCATCGCTTTCATATTCTTCCTTTTTTTCATCCTAGGGCTGCCTTCGCGAATTAAGGCGGCGAAGAAAAAATTTTCATCATCCTCCGATCCGGACGTGGCTGCTCTAGCAGATGGGAGAATTGATATAGCCGAATACCGTAAGCGAAAAGAAGAAAATCAATAATGTAAATCTAAAGGAATGTCGCCGGCTAAGTTGAATCGTTGCTAGGCCTAAGCTCTATAGAAAAACCTACCGCACGATCGGTTCCGTGGTCAGCCACATCTCCGATGCCTCACAAAAACGCCTGCCGCAACATCTGCTCGAACTGCTGATGGGAATGTGCAACCGTTTGCCGCCTTACGCAATGGAACATATTTCGCATCGCCATTGCACGCAAAAGATCAGGATTCAGGTGATCTGAAATCTGTTGTTCGAGTTGCTCCACCATCGCAGGCAGGATGGCCTGCCTGAACCCCCGGTAATCATCACTGACCCATCCTTCCGGATGGTCACAATACACGGACTCTCGGACTCCAAATATCCTCATTACGCTGTCTTCTTCCGGCGCCAGATATTCCTCATAACCGAGCGCGTCCGATATGATGGGAACGCAGCCGCTAGCCATGGCGCGCAGAATGCTGAATGAATGCAGACCCGCAGAAGGGAGTG